>Ga0131853_10017442_pt1 | contig 13071 bp, 8 predicted proteins | sample TergutLab28metaG_FD_92764 | JGI IMG/M metagenome (GOLD analysis project Ga0131853, IMG submission 92764) | Labiotermes labralis P1 segment gut microbial communities from Petit-Saut dam, French Guiana - Lab288 P1 (version 2) (version 2) | ecosystem: Host-associated > Arthropoda: Insects >...
CACTCGCGCTCATGTCATAGTTGTCCTTAGGGTTACAAGCACTATACATGAGAAAGCCCCGCGGTGACGTAACATGGCTGACTGCGCAAAGCGTCACGCAGGCACAGTGAACACTGCATTCCCTCTCAAGGCCGCTAGCATTGTCACGTGACGTATCAGCTGTGCAGGTTGCAGTATTTGGAACCGCAAGAAGCCCCCACTTTTCTCTGGCCATTATCTCCGTAACCGTTCAACTTTGAATATAAGTGTTTTGGGTTATATCGGTATACTTTAACATAAGGAACACCCTCCCGAAGTCTGGCACATTCCTCCTGGGACACCCTGTATATGGGCTACCTATATAGAGAAGGGGAGGGGGGTTAAGTGGGCACGAGATCTCGTATCTGTCAGAAAGGTTGGGACGTGTGTGATGCTTGGAGGATTCATGCTGTTATCAAGCTATGTCTAAGTCTTATTGTTGATAAATCTATGGTAGGCATCATCCATTGTCTAATTGTGTTGCGTAATTACACTAAAGTCTAACGTACAATGTGCTATAATATGTAGCGTCTGTGGCTATAATTTGTAAAAACTTACTCTAGTTAATAACAGTTTCTTATTAATTATATAAGGAGGACAGTCTAATGTCACAATAGTTTCGTCCGTGCAGTTTTTTTTATGACGAGTTTATAATCCACATTACCATGCCATTTTTACACCATGTTAGTGTGTAAAATTCAAAACAAAATCACAAAACATAAAACTCAAAATGAAAACAAAACTAAGAAAACAGGAAACAAAGGCCACGAGACAAATTATATATAATGAGGTAGATGTAGAATGAGATAAAATAAGTAAAATAAGGTGTAGGTGTTAAACCTACTCTTCGTAGAGTCGTCGGACTGTTAACGGTGCGTGGTTAAACAGTCTACCATGACTAAACGTCGATCCGTTTTCAGAGTAAGTACAAGAAGTACATATCGATATTTGCGAAATACCGATTATGAAGCATCGTAAACCCTTTGTTAAAAACATTCTAATGTATAAGAGGCGGAATTGCGCGTTTCAAATATTTGTATTTACGGTGTTTTCATTCTATTATACACAAAACTGAAAATCCAGGAACGCAACAGAAACGTTAGGCGCTGGCCAGATATTGCCTAACTTGTCTGCGTGTGAGACGATGCACAACTTCTTGAAATTTTGTAACCTAAAATGTAAAATGTAGGTACTCGCGAAGAATGTATCTCGATTTCTGATGCCTTCCAATGTCGCCAGTTTTCTGCGAAATGCTTCAGTTTGCTTTGAAACGAAGTGTGATCATAATTAAGTTCCCGAGAAAATTAAATTCCTCAGAAAAGTTGAAAAATCAGTTATATTAAATTATTGGAAGGACGTTCCGTGAAACATAGTATTTTGGCGAAACGTCTAAATTTTCTGTAAATGTGTACAGTATTGGAGGCAATTTCTGCGTCAAGACAATCCTTTCAGCTTGTAAAGTGTTGGAACGTACGTTCCTAAGCAGTGTGCGGTGTGAGGTTTTCACAGTGGTGTAATCGAGGATTCCGGTCTTTTGGGATTTAAACTTATGTCGTTGGGTAACCGATTCCGACGTTTCGAAAAAACTTTCTTCTTCCACTTTAAATACGCATAAGGCGATGGCGGAAGTTTCTTTGAACGTCAGGTATCGTTATGCAGGAAAACAATGTTACAATCAAAAACATCGGGACCTTTTCTCCGAAATACTGTCGGATTCATTCAACAAGTCTAGTTTTAGAAGAGTTTGACAACAGAGATGCACAAGTTTTTAAATGTCTAGAGGCCACCTGAAGTTTTTAGGCACCAGAAAGGTTACGTGAAGCACATTTCATAGAAAAGCAGTCCCATTACAGGCCAGGACAGGCCCAGAGGTTTCTAGGAGATTCAGGCTCTCAGAATATCTAGACAGTCATAGCATGAAGTTTGTCAGCCCTACACACCGGCCGCCTTTACCTCCCAGGAAAGATTCCTGGTACTCATTTCTGTTAGAGGCTGAGTCGATCCCAGGGACAGAGAGCGGACGGAAGGATTATGTCAATGAGAAATTCCAGTGACACCATCGGAAATCGAATCCGCGAACTTCCGGCTTGTAGCGCAGTGCCTCAACCAACTGCACTACGGAGTACCCCACATTTCATAGTAAGGATTTAGCAAATATTAGGCGTAAAAATTGTGACATATAGCAAATTCCATACTGGGGATCTACAAATATCAGGGTCCAAAGCACAGAATTTAAGTCGCCCCGGCGACTGGACGCCCAGGAGTTCTGCACCCTTGTCTCACAAATTACAAATTACTGGAAGCAAATTATGAAAAAAGAAAGTCTGTGAAAAAGTCGAAAAGCTGTGCATGACGGCTATATAGCAATGGGAATCAGAAGGCTCTTTCGTAAATTTTCGAAAATGTATAAATTTCAGGACAGTCAATCGGTCAGAACTGGACTGCATTATCTGGACACTTTTACGACGAATAGGATCAAACGTAGCAGTCGAGTATTTAGGGTCATTTTTAGAGGCGTTCACATAATTTCTAAAAGCAACTATTATCTTTGTATATATGTTTATGTCTGTTTGTACGTCCGTCCGTCCTTCCTTCCTTCCGCATGGAACAACTCTTCTCCGCATTGGATGGATGTAGATGAAAATTGACATTTCAGTATTTTTCAAAAAATCTGTCAAGAAAATTCCACTTTAATCAAAATCTGACAATAATAACAGGTACTTTACATGAAGACCTGTACACATTTATGATAATATCTCGCTAAATTCTTCTTTCAATGAGAAATATTTCAGATAAAAGTTGTAGAGAAAATCCAAACACATTTTAAGTTCCAAAACATTTTCTAAAATCGTGCTGTTTAAGAGATAATGTGGAACGATATGATATAGCCAGACGGGCAACAGATGCGCATTCAGCATGCGCTTTGCATGCTGGATACCTTAGGCTACAGACACACACTCAGACTTTATAATACTTATTACTTTCACACGGCAACAATGTTTGCAGTAACGCCATTCGGTATTACTGTTAAGTACATCGCCAGCCTTTTTGTTATTCAGGAGATCCCATATCTGAGTCTTGGTCCAGAGACCGACTGTACTAAGAGTTTTTATTTTCTTCGGTTTCTCGAAATGGAAGCCGAAATAATAACTTAAATAAATTAGGCTACAGCCCTTTTCTTCTGCATCATTGTGATAGTCGCTCTTCAGTACTGCCACCGGGTGAAAACCCAATTGCAGTTAAATAAATAAATATTATTATTATAAAATATTATCTTTTTTTTTATACTGTAAAATCAGATATGCTAAGAGCGTATTTAATAAATAACAAATGAATAGGATAACTGGCAGACAGCAAAAGTGTGAACAATTCCTATTCGGAACATAGAGTGAGGGCCGTTGAAAGGAAAATTTTGGAGAAGAGGGGAGGGTATAATATTAAAATTTAGAGGGGAATGTCTTTAACAGTGATTTGGCTTCAACTGACTATCTGTCTACACAAAAAGACAAAAATGTTAAACTCATATACTATTTAGTGCCTCATTTAAGTGTCTCGCCGAAAGAGAAGGTGGTAACCGAGTCGAACGGGTATTTGTGTGCATTCTTTACATCTTATATTTATTAAATATATAAATGTCCTTGTGCTTTTTTAAGCACCACAGGATGATGGCACATGGAGGAGTGGAGGTACCGTTCCACAGGTTCTTAACTGTGGCGTTACGCTTCGTCCGCTGAATAATCTCAAATCGCGCCTTAATATTCAATGAATGGGACGCTTGTTAGACCTTACCACCGTTTTGGACACATGTGGGAATATAAATTTATCTTGCCACTACTAGGACCCAAACTCCGGACTCGGTGAATCTGATATTTGTTGGACCTTGCATCATTGTGATAACTGAAGAATAAAAACAACTAGATGCCACTTATTATATTATTGTACTTCTTACAGGCTCAATATGTTTCGGGCATTACTATGCCCATCATAGCACAACTGCTTTGGCCTGCAGCCCGGACACCACTCCAGCCTAACCGCACCTAACCTCTAACATACAGCAAACCAAGAACGAAACGACCAATGTGGCAATCAACATCATAGTCGCGAGCTTCTGATGATGAGCATAGTAATGCCCGAAACATGTTGAGCCTGTAAGAAGTACAATAAAATAATAAGTAGCATCTAGTTGGTTTTTAATTCTTCAGTTATCCGGACTCGGTCTTGTATCTCGTAGCCGAGTTCCATTAATGACTGAGCTACCCTAGCTGCCGTAGGGATAATATTACTCATTCCTTTAAGAATCGCGGCGTTGGGATATATCTCTCGGATCTAGTGTGGATATGCTGCTAGGAGCTGCAGGTTAAATTATGTTCAGTGTCACATTCTCTGTCGAAAATACCAAAAGCAGGTGAGATTACTGGAAACGACCATTCGATGTGGTGTGTTGGTTTTGACACCCAATTGGAATCCTCGGTTTTTAATATTAGACAAGTATTTAGTTGTGAAATTTGAAGTTTTCACAGGAATGGGTGTCAAAATTATTGGCTGCTAGGCTTTGATGTTGTTTAATCTGGTAAATACATTTATACCACCTTTGCAGGCTATCAGAGCCACTCCGTATTCTACCCTGAAGATGGAGGCAGCTGATTCCTTTCTGAATTTAGTATGCATGTAACAAGCTGCAGGATATTGCATCCCAAAAATATGATCTTGATATATATATAATTATTTATTTACCTATTTATTTATTTATTTGATTTGCCTACCGTTCCTTAAGACACTACAAGTAAAAAGATGCAACCAAAATTAACAAGGGCTGATAAAGTCCTCTCCACAATTTGAATTTTGGGGATATTTTGAGGCGAAAAATGCGTTTCTTAAGGCGGAATGTACTAGTTATTTGTGTATATTATTGAACTGACATTTGGTTCGCTGGCTGAAATGTCAGCCAGTTACTTGTGTAGTCAGTTAGCGAGTAAAGTTTTACTTAGTTATTCGTTTGTCTTCGACACGCAGTCTGGCTTACGACAGGTTCATATTCCCTTCAAAGCGAGTTCTTCACAGAATGCGATCTAGTGCTTCATCCAGTATCATCTCGATTTATTAAAGCCATCCAGTAGCTACTTACGTCTTCTACGTTCTCTTCCCGTCCCTTCAAACTTTCTTTTATCTTTACTTAAATAATGTGTTTTACAAGGCAGTTTCTACGCAAGACGCGACCAGTCCAGGTAGCCTTCCTTCGTTTTATCGTATGCTGGATTTTCCTTTCTTCCTTGACTCTTTGTAACACTTGTTCACACGATAGACCCATCTGAGCTCCTCCATCCTTCTTCATCACCACAGTTCAAAACTTTCGACGTTTTTGTGATTTACTTTTCGATGTGTCCAAGTTTCAGCAACTTAACCATCTATGCCCCAAATGTAAAATGTAATAATTAAATATTTTCTTCCTTCAATTTAAGTCCAATTTGCTGGCTAAAAGAATCTTCTCTTTGTTAAATGCTGCTTTCATCCTGGCAATCCTGGATATAATCTCACGCGTACATCTGCGTTATTGGTTATCAGGCTTTCCAAATATTTGAGTATAGTGATTTAATGTGGAAGTCAAATGGTCTCCCATTGACCCACTCCGTTAGTTATTGCCATTTAATCATTAATTCATTCCGTCAGTTATAATATTAACCGTACAATCGGCCTAGTTAAAATGTAAGTTAGTTAAAGGACGTACAAACACCCCTCAGATGGTAACCGGATATTATTTTGATAAAAATTATCTCGTCAGTGCACAAACGTTTAAGTTGAAAAAAAAACAGTATCACCAGTGTTTTATTCTAAAGAACGTAAAGAATTTCGATAGAGGCTGGGAATTCCCGGGGGAGGGTGTGCGGTCGATCGTGCGGTGAATGGGCCCTTCACACCCAACCCCTTTCCCACCCGTCAACCCCCACTGTAAAGACTCGCGGCCGTCTCGCCTCAAACATTGGCTTATCAGCTTTGTATTTGATGGGTACATAGTTCGAAACTTGAAGCCTACTGAGTTTCTGGGATTTGAAGCTTTGTCTTGAAACATGAACTACCGAGTAGTTTGCGATTGGCACTGGCACCTGTCAATCTTAACATTCCTCAACATTCCCGGTAGGTATCGAGAACCATCTTCACGTACAAGGACAGGTGAAACACACATTCCGTAAATAATTGTCTTGAGTGTAAACACGTTAATAAGACCATACATGTCTTCCCCTTTCCCGGTTCGAATCTCGGCCATTACATCAGTTGTCGTGACAGAATTTTCTCAACGTTATTCAATTACTTTATACAAATGCCACGTTAATAACCCGAAATTCGCCAAGATGGTCGATTTCCTTCCGTGTCCTTCCCAGATTCATAATTCCCCAATTATCTTGACGTTAATATTCGAAGCTGTATAATCTGTGTTACTGACTGTGTTACTGTGTTCCTGTCTGTATTATTGTGTTACTGACTGTGTTACTGGCAGCCTCGTAAAATAAACGGCACTGTTTCTAGAGTTAATGAAGTTTATCATCAGGCCATTGTACAAGAACATGAATTCATACAGGAATTAAGTACCATGAGGGAGAAGACCTCCCCCTTGACATTAAAAATACGTTTGAAATGTAAGTGTTGTATATCAAAGTACAGGGTTATTCAAAATGATTGTCGGTGTTTTAACAACTTGCCACCTCGTTCTCCAGATACAACCCCCTGTGATTTCTTTCTATGGGGTTACGTCAAGGATCAGGTTTATGTTCCTCCTCTTCCCGCAAGTATCCCGGAACTGAAAGTACGAATCAGAACCGCCATTGAAACCATCGCCGCTGCCATGCTGCAAACAGTTTGGAACGAACTCGATTATCGTGTTGATGTTTGTAGAATCACAAAGGGTGCACATATAGAGCACCTGTAAGGTATGTAACAAAAACTTAAAGTGTTGTTCTATTAAATTAAAAAAAACATATTCCTATCTCAAGATAATTGTGTATGACAAGTTGTTAAAACCCCGACAATCATTTCGAATAACCCTGTATAGAGAATTGCAATAAGCCAATTGACATTGTAAAAACTCTATAACTGTTTTACTAAGTGCAACAAATTTGTGTACAAGTAAAATATGATTTTTATGTATGTGAACTGTGATATTTCATAACGGATGTATTCAGAAATAGAAGCGCTTTGCGTGTGGCATGCTACCGGTATCAGTCGACGTATCCCGAAGTAATGCTAATTATGAAATTGGGATGTGAATTCTTCTTATGGCGGAATTATTTTCACAACTAAAACAAAAATCTTCATGAATATTGTATTTATGAACAACATTCCAAAAATATTAACCCTTTAAATGCCGAGTTTAATCCAATCTGCCATTTGCTGGCATTATTAGGAGCTCACCATATTCTACACGTTAGCAGGGTAAGGGTTAAGGTGAAATTCGGTGTAAAGTGGAATATAGGTAGGCTTACGGGTGTTTACATTTGATTACAGTCGACTTTAAACAACTAGAAAATAAACACGCACCGGACCTACCGTCACATTCACGAAACTGCGGGACAATAACTGTGCCCATAGAACACCATCAGGGGTCCCTATACGAATATTCAGGATTTTCGGTACACCCAAAGTTCGTCTATTTTAAATCCTTTCCTTGTCTTCCAACATCTCAGCTGGGTGATTAACATTTGCGCTCCGGGGTCTGGTCTTTGAGACTTTGGCAACTAAACGGACCGAGGTTTGCTTAGGTTGTTCTCATCTCCTTACGCAAAATTTTAGAGGGGGTTGATTGCAATTAAGGGGGAGGACTGATGGTTCTAAGGGTCAGTGTGGATGCTGTGGAGATTCGAAAGAAAACCTCTGCCCTATGCTTCTAATTCTGTTGCTCGATCGCCCAAGTGGAGTATAGTTACTTACTATAGTTTATCCACTGTGATAATTTGAAGGTAAAGCACCAATCAGGATTCCTTGTGTATGTGCCAGAACCTCAAATATACGAAATTCGAATGCGCTCTCCTCGACCGCTTAACACTTTTAATTTCCTGGTCACCTTATTCTTTTCTCTTAGATCAGAAAACTGTTCCGAATAATCTTCTCTCCCTAGCACCTTGTATCTCCTCAGCACATTACCCTCCTCAGCATCTTAACCTCCTCAGCACATTACCCTCCTTAACACCTTAACCTCCTCAGCACCCTACACTCCTCAGCACCTTAACCTCCTCAGCACATTACCCTCCTCAGCATCTTAACCTCCTCAGCACATTACCCTTCTGAGCATCTTAACCTCCACTGCAAATTACCTTCCTCAGCATCTTAACCTCCTCAGCACATTACCCTCCTCAGCATCTTAATCTCCTCAGCACATTACCCTCCTTAACACCTTAACCTCCTCAGCGCCCTACACTTCTCAGCACCCTAACCTCCTCAGCACATTACCCTCCTCAGCATCTTAACCTCCTCAGCACATTACCCTCCTCAGCACCTTAACCTCCTCAGCACATCACCCTCCTCAGCACCTTAACCTCCTCAGCACATCACCCTCCTCAGCATCTTAACCTACTCAGCACATTACCCTCCTCAGCACCTTAACCTCCTTAGCACATTACCCTCCTAAGCATCTTAACCTCCTCAGCACATCACCCTCCTCAGCATCTTAACCTACTCAGCACATTACCCTCCTCAGCACCTTAGCCTCCTCAGAACATTACCCTCCTTAGCACCTTAACCTCCTCAGCACCTTTACCTCCTCAGTACATTACCCTCCTCAGCACCTTAAACTCCTCAGCACATTACCCTCCTCAGCACCTTAACCTCCTTAGCACCTTAACCTCTTCAGCACCCTACACTCCTCAGCACCTTAATCTCGTCAGCACCTTAACCTCCACACCACATTACCCTTCTCCTCACCTTAACCTCCTCAGCACATTACCCTCCTCAGCACCTTAACCTCCTTAGCACCTTAACCTCCTCAGCACCCTACACTCCTCAGCACCTTAATCTCCTCAGCACATTACTCTCCTCAGCAACTTAACCTCCACACCACATTACCCTTCTCCTCACCTTAACCTCCTCAGCACATTACCCTCCTTAGCACTTTAACCTCCTCAGCACCCTACACTCCTCAGCACCTTATCCTCCTTAGCAACCCATTTTCTTCAGCACCCTTTCTCCACATCACCCTGTTCTCCAGTATCATCAATATTCTGCTAGTCTTGCGGTAGCAAATTCATTATTTTTTAAATTTATGAATCAACAACAGAATGGAATCTTCAACAGCGATTACCATTCACATATCAACGGGGATTTAGTTGACACCCCGTGATTTTATCTACGACGCACAAAGATTTTAAAGCATCCAAGATCTTTTTGTGTTTCTCCGCTTGTGGGCAACTGGTGATTTCCATTCTGTACCGGATCAGTGTCAGTTTCGATAAGTTCTTTTAAATGCTTAGATTGTGTTCGTGTGGTCAGACTAACTGAGGGGATACAGGAATGCCGTAGGCTGATGGTGAAGCTTTAAGAAAATTACCTACAATTCCGCACATATATTTTGTGAGATGCTTATGATTAACTGATATTATTAATTATGCTCTGATGTGACACCACAAGAGAGCTGTTTGTACTCCAACCATACTAATTCGCATTTTTTTCAGTGGATCCATTCGGAGAACTCTGTAAATTACAAGCTTCTCCTAGTTGATGTAGGTCAGTCGGTAAGGTGGCTATGCAGAGGGCTGGATGGCCGAAGGCCTGGAATCCGATTTCCAGGAACTGTAAGAAAGTTTATTGACCTAACGTCCATATCGACTCAGGGACACACCAAAGCTCCCGGCCCAGTAGCACAAACAGCGGTAAAGTAACCGGGGAGTGAAGATTATTACTTACCTCGAACTAGTGCCGATTTTATGAATTCATGGAGCTGAACCTCCATTTCCCGGTGCGCCTGTATGTCTTGGGGCTTAATTATGTAGGGGGACATATTTAACTTCCCATCTCTTTGTCACCTGTAAAATCTTGACGACATCACGTTGGAATGTAGGGCTATATATCATCAGTCGGTAATACGACAGTGAATGTTTTGGCAAGGTGAATGAATATGGAAAGAACAGGCATGTGTGTTTGGAATTTAGGAAATATTAAGGAATAGCATAATTTTTATGGCCCGATAGCCCTAGTGGGCCTACGCCTCCTCTGCAAGTTTCCTTGGCCACACTCAGACACACCACACTCGGTGGGACTACTCTGGACTGGTGATCGGCCCGAAGCACAGTCCTCTACCTGGCAACAAACAACACTCACAGGAGACTAATTAAACACTTTATTATCCAACTAATGCACAATACATAATATGTAGATGCTATTAAAATTATAAAATATTTAAAAGTGCTCCAACATGTTTCGGATCACAGAGGATCCATCATCAGGGAGCCTTGTACAGTGCTTGGCTAAAAATTACAAGAAAGATTATATCGTGTCTGTTGACATGGACAAGCTCGGTGTTATGGCAGCATATTCTGACACGTTGTGCGTGTGTGTAGTTCACTGTATATGAAGGAAGTGAACTACACACACGCACAACGGGGTCAGAATATGCTGCCATAAAACCGACCTTGTCCATGTCAACGGACACGATAGAACCATTTTTGTAATTTTAGCCAAGCACTGTACAAGGCTCCCTGATGGTGGACCCTCTGTGATCCGAAACATGTTGGAGCACTTTCAAATACTTTATAATTTTAATTTTATCTGCATATTTTATTTTTAAATTAGTTGGATAATAAAGTGTTTAATTATCATTGATGCAAGGTGAAAACTTGAATACTCACAAGAGACATTCATGCCTCCAGCGAGACTCAAGCGCACAACTCCAGCAAGCGAGTGGCCGCAGACCCACACTTTAGACTGCGGCTTCCGTCATAGGCAACATAGTAAATACTTTTGACGTTTTGCTGACCGTGCATCTCAGTATATTTATCTTAATAATTAACCAACTTGATGCACCAAATTTTTGTTTTACAATAAGTTTATTTCATGCCTCTACATGCCTCAACCTGCGCACGGGACGGCCACCTATAGGTGTGATGATACCAGAGGCTGTATAATACAATTTTGACCTCCTGATGATGGGCACATGGTGCTCGAAATATGTAGAGGCATGAAATAAACTTATTGTAAAACAAAAAGTTTGTGCATCAAGTTGGTTAATTACTAAGATAAACGGTAAATATTGTTTAGAAAATGAAAGAAACAGGTTACACAGGGATATTATGAATCTAGAAACCAAGGTTGTAACTCAATTAGGTATATGCCACCGTATTTGTTTATCTACATATTAATTGCTTATGCTTCTCGTTCCCAGGACCATCATCAGACTAATCGCATTTAGGTCACCAGCGACGGATGAACGCCAAAGGTTTTAGTCGTAACAAATATTCCAGTCTGAAGCTACACTTATCATAAAATCAAATAATATGAAGATCTAGTAATAATTATATATATACGAGTATATGTGTGTGTGTGTGTGTGTGTGTGTGTGTGTGGTGTGTGTGTGTGGTGTGTGTGTGTGGTGTGTGTGTGTGTGTGTGTGTGGTGTGTGTGTGTGGTGTGTGTGTGTGTGTGTGTGTTGTGTGTCTGTGTGTCTGTGTGGTGTGTGTGTGTGTGTGTGTTCAGAACGTTTATAACGAACATTTAACTAATACAGTCATAACGAAAACAAGTTAGACTTTGAAAATCCCGAGTATATATAAATATATATATATATATATTTTACGTAATTATTGACCTCCTGTTTGGTATTTATTATTGTGGTAGCTGAGAAATTAGACATTATTATATTCAAGATCAATTGCAATTTAAGAAAATTAGGAATTTGAATACGAGACTAAAGGTAGAGGCTGTAACACAGTAGAGAAGAGAGAGGGAGACAAATAGAAGGAGTGAAGAAGTTGCTGTTAGAGTGTATTGATTGCAATTTATTTCAGTGTTTTGCAACTTACTGCGATGAGAACCGCGTGTGTTGCCCACAGCACGCAAACACATAACCTCCTGTCTCTATGTTCCAACCCGCTTTCGCCTCTTCTGCTTCCGTGTTTAACCTGCTTGGTATGACATATTTCTTCACTTATTTTTTGTTCAAAGTGTATTTATGTTTGACAAGAAATATGTGAATTTGTCACTTTGCTTAGACACTAGGTCATGAGGTTATGGAGGTATAGCTACACTCATTTTAATCTCTCGGCTCGAGATGAAGGTATATGGTCCGGGTTTCTATTTCTGGTAGGAGCAAAGTATTTTTCTCTGCTGCGACACTTTTAGGACGGCCTTGGAGTCCACAGAGCCCCCTATACGTTTGGTACCGTCTCCTATCCACCGGGGGTAAAGCGACCGCAACCTGAAACTGAACAGTCACCGCTATCTAATGCCCGTATATGCCTTCTAATAGACGGAGCTTAGATTTAAGATATGTGGCCACGCTGCTTTAATCTGGGAATTAGCCCCGGGTTATAGACAGAATCGGAGGCTGGCTGGCACCACATCCGGTCCGGAGGCTGTCAACAAGAAAAAATTCTCCGTACATTTGGGGGATCGAACTCTAGTTGTTCCATCATCCAGCCTGCAGCTAGTCGCTATACCTTGTCACATATCTCGGCTCTTACTTTTAAACCTTTTAACCGCCGAATTAAATCCCATCTTCCATTTGCCGGCATTATTAGGAGCTCACCATATTCTCCACGTTAGCAGGGTAAGCGTTAACAAGAAAGTCGAGTTTAAACCGCGAGAAATCGCTTTACTTTAAAAGTTTTTTTTTAAAGAGGACATCTCGTTGTGTTTATGAAGTGAATAAATACCACAACAATAAATCTACTCCGTCTGACACAATTATAAAATATTTTATTGTTATGCAACTATTGGTTACTAGTTTTTTTTTTGTTTAAAAAATAACCAACACGATGTCACTTGTGGACTATCCTTTATTTTCATGGGTAGTCGTCATTCATCTCTACATGTTTCGAGCTTTCGGGAAGCTCATCATCAGGAGATCATTTTTCC
>Ga0131853_10017443_pt1 | contig 13071 bp, 11 predicted proteins | sample TergutLab28metaG_FD_92764 | JGI IMG/M metagenome (GOLD analysis project Ga0131853, IMG submission 92764) | Labiotermes labralis P1 segment gut microbial communities from Petit-Saut dam, French Guiana - Lab288 P1 (version 2) (version 2) | ecosystem: Host-associated > Arthropoda: Insects >...
TGAGTGGACCCCGTTCCAGACCCACTACTACTCAGAAAATCTGGTAGCGCCGGGGATCGAACCCGGGACCTCTGTATCTGTAGCCAGAAACTCTGACCACTAGACCACAGAGGCGGTCTGTCAGGTAGGATATGAAATTTGCATGTTATTAGATAAATTTCACGCCTCAACGCATTAACCTTCCCACCGCACGCCCCGCTGCTCTGTTCTTGATTTATATCGTACATACAGCTTAAGAGGAAATAACCGCACAGATACAACACTGACACAGCATCATAAAATAAATTTACGTTAATTAACGAGTTTGTTAAATTATAATCACAGTCAGGCAGTATTTTCTTTAAAATGTGCAATATCGAAAAAAATGTTCATATGAAAAAAAACCATGTTCATGCAAATTGGCCGTTTTATGCGATCGGTCTAAGCATGTGTTTAATGTGCCAATTCTGTTCCTCTCCCTGTGAAATGGGGTCGAGCTGTTTGATCCGACATACATCTGGAATCTATATTGCCAGTTAAAGCATTTCCGTTGTACTAAGTTACACCGAAGTCTATCACGAAGTTTGGACGGACGGACGGACGGAAGGAAGGATATGACGAATATAAAATTTCCCTTCTTCAAATCACCTGAACATATCATTTATATGCGCTATTCAGAGCAGCTCGTCTATTTGTTCCCACCCTTCTGCGCAAGGCATTGTCATGACGACGACGTGAAATGCGGTAATATAGTGGTCACCCTTTGCCACGCCACCTGTGAAAAAAATGCAACAATTTGCATGTGTTTTCTAATCTCGTGCAAGACTGATACGAAACATAATTTCACGTGCAACAGTTCTGGATCATTTGTTACAATAATCATACTGTGTTATTCAATTTTAACGGACTCAATACTACACAAATCTCAATCCATAAAATTTAATAACTTTTAGTGTCACTGATGTGTAAATCTGATGTGTGGTTGACCGTGCATCGTAATTTAGTGTCGATAAGAAACCAACTAGATGTCATTTATGTGTTATCCTTTATTTCTCCTTTACAAAACATGTTGAGCAACTTGTAAAGGAGAAATAAAGGATAACACATAAGTGACATCTAGTTGGTTTCTTATCCAACTTTTAGTGTCACATTTGCACCGCTCGACTCTCATGCACCCATCTAACGAATAACTCAGAATCAGGGTTTCTACTCTTCCGGGATATAGAGCCGCGTCACTCGGTAATCGGTTCCCGACGTTTCGAGGCAGCGCAATGGTCCTATCGAAATGTTCAGGAAGAATGCCCGACAAGAGACGTATGTTTCATTACATGCGGATGGAGTAAAGGGCAAATGCGATTACTTGTAGCACCGTCCACATACATTCCCACATTCTCCGACTTTCTGCCCGGAAATCTGGACCCCTGAAGATGACAACACTATGCTGATACGTCGGAAACCAGTTACGCAGGTACGCGACTTCATACCTCAGCAGTACGCCGCGAAAACTTCAAAACTCGGTGTGCCACCCGACAGGTAAGCCACAAGAACATCAGAACACAGAGTTTAATGAATAAAGAGGCTGAAAATTTGCCTTCGTGCGGGCAATGCTGTTGGAACACGCGAAAAGTCGTATAGAAGTTTCGTATAATTACAGATGGGAGGGGTCAGAGGCTTAGCCAAGTATGTGACAAGGTGTGAGGGGTACCGTGCCACACCTGCAGTGACGGTCAGCGTGCAAACTGCAACTTGGCAAGGTTTGGCATTACGACTAGTCTTCCGGAATGTGACGTCGTGCATAGCGAAGATTCGGAGGAACCAGCTTCTTTCGTCTGCCGACAATAAATGTGTAATATTAACATTCATAATTAACGCCCCCCCCCCACACCGAAAAATGCGAAAGCGAAGGTCTGCACGCGCCCGCTGAAACTGCATTTTGTACAGCTGATGATGAACATAATACAATGCACATGCCTTATTTTCACACGATTTCCCATTACTTTTATGAGGACTTGGTCTAGCCTAAATTTATTTACTTCCGTCAATACACAACAATATATCAGCACAATTATATAATATATACAGTCAGGTCACATTACGGCAACATGTTTCGACTGTAAACGGTCATCTTCAGGTCAATGGAGAACATTTTTAAGGTACAATAAAGTGAGCACTCAATGGGATCCCATTTCGTTTACAGTAAAACACTTTAAAAACTTTTACTGTAAACGAAATGGGATCCCATTGAGTGCTCACTTTATTGTACCTTAAAAATGTTCTCTATTGGCCTGAAGCTGACCGTTTACGGTCGAAACATGTTGCCGTAATGTGACCTGACTCTATATATATTATACCACTGTACTGATATATTGTTGTGTTTTTTTAACTCATGGTTCCGTGCATCGTAATTCAATGTTAATAAAAATCCAACCAGATGCAACAGTATGCAGATATTTATTTACTGCAAAGTTACTCTACATACTTCGGGTGTCACAGCACCCATCATCAGGAGTACTAAAAACTGTAACCGCAGCCTCCGGTACCGGTCATAATATCGGTACAGCTACTTCCCTCCAACGTGGCCTATCAGCTGTACCGATATTATTACCGGTACCGGAGGCTGCGGTTACAGTTTTTAGTACTCCCGATGATGGGTGCTGTGACACCTGAAACTTGTAGAGTGACTTTGCAGTAAATAAATATCTGCATACTGTTGCATCTAGTTGGATTTTTTATTAACATTTAATATTGTTGTGTACTGACGTTATATAATACTTAATATTGTTGTGTACTGACGTTATATAATACATCACACAAATTTGTTACTACACAACGGGATGGCCTCTGTCAAGTTATTTAATGCCGCTTTACCAACACCACATGTTAACCTACTCAGCCGGAACAGCATATAACGCCTAGACAACCAGTTTAACGGCCGAGGGTTCGAATCTCGGTAGGGATAAGAGAGGTATCTCTACTCCACAACGCTGAGGCCGGCTATGAGGCCCTCCCAGCCTCCTATTCAATGGGTATTGGGGGAGGGGGGGGTCTTTTCCCAGGGGATAGAGCGGTGGGGCGTGAAGTTGACCACTTGCTTCCACCTAGTGCCGAGGTTAAGAATGAGGGGAGCTATAACTTTCTCCCCCCTATACGCCCTCACAGCATAGACAGGGACATTCCTTTTACTTTCGCTTAAAAAGTACGGAACTTAGGCTAAACCCCAACAATATAACAATGTACAACTGCACACCTGCAGAGTACCATTCCACGCACTACTGATATTAACACACACTACTACTACTACTACTACTACAGTGCTGACATTTTCTGGCAGTTAGTGAAACAATTTCGAAAGTCCTGATCAATACGCTATCTATTGTCGAAAATTATAACGTCTAACAGCGTTTTAAATCTGAAAGTATCACTTACTCACCATATTTCTCAAAGACGTACCTTTCACAAACAAGTGTCACTGGTTTGTTTCAACTCACTGCTAATGACTGTGGCCAAGTAACATGAAATATCTTCAATGAATGGTAATTTCTTGCTCAATATGTCGCCTGACTTACAGCACGAAGTAGACAGATGTTCTGCTGATTATATGGAGTGTGAGCATGAACACACATGGCTGGAGAGAAAGGAGGCGACGACTAACAATACGACATCATTAAAATCGGATTTACTACTCCTGGCTGACGCACGACAAGGAAAAGATGGCATACCACTACTTGTCACGGAATAGAAGCCCTAGCAGGCGTTAAAACTATTCTCACACACCTGACAGATGAACGAAATACTTCGATATCCATTTTAAGCTCATAGTTCCGTGCATCATAATTCAATATTAATAAAAATCCAACTAGATGCAACAGTATGCAGATATTTACTGCAAAGTCACTCTACATGTTTCGGATGTCACAGCACCCATCATCAGGAGTACTATAAATTGTAACCGCAGCCTCCGGTACAGGTCCTAATATCGGTACAGCTACTTCCCTCCAACGTGGCCGATCAGGTCACATTGGAGGGAAGTAGATACAACTTTCCTCTTGAAAATAAACTTCCAGCGAGCTCAATCCATTTGGATTCGCTGTAGCTAACAATCAAAGCCAATGTTAATCAATCAATCCATTTGGACTCGCTGTAGATAACAATCAAAGTCTTATTCTGACTAACACGTGAATAACAGGAAGAAAGAAACAGACGTCTGTTTCAGCTTAACGTAAAGAATGCATTATTTTGAACTTGTTTGGGTTCAGGAGCGCCGGCAGCAAAGTCAATGAGACGCAGCTGCACCGCCTTGCGATTTTGACATTTAGGAAGTTATTAGATCAAACAATTAAAAAATCTATAAAAACAAAACTAAATGTTGTACTGTTCCTACAGTTTTAGTCATAAGGATTGTTAAATGACAGCTACGTTACTATCTGTTCCAGCACTGATCATTACAAAAATTTGGTCACTTTGCAAAAAAAATCCTGCCGGCTCTCTTGTGCGGATCAAAAATAAATTCGCTGCCAGTCATTTCGGACTCCCAATATACATCGAAGCCTGCTTCTTAGTTTCGGTGAGTGACATGTGAACGAACTGTGTGGCCAGGACGATGTCTGCAGAAGGAATAACAGTGGGCCTCGCAAGAGTTGTGGTTTGATGTATATAATCTAAGTAACAAGCCCTTCGAACAGGAAGCACTCCGCTTCCTGCACTACGCATTCTACTTACGCGGCCTAGCTTCAAAACGTCAATCGCCAGGTTGGACGACCGTCTTCGAACGCATCGGTCGCTATCCTCGGCTGTTCCGCTGTCTTTAATGCCATGTGACGTACTCGTGCAGAGGACTGGGTTCGCTGACTCACATGTCGCAACTGCTTTGAGAACAATACCCAACTATCTGAAGGAAACTGTCTGTACTCTGTTATTAGTGGTCTATCCGTAACGAGCCAAGAACCTGGCGTCCTTAAAAACTTTACACTCTGTATCACTTTCAGACCCTGAAAGCACAGTTATGCGAAGGATATGAAGAAACGGAGCAGAAGAAAATTACGAAGAATCTAAGAAACGAATTACGACACAAAAAAATAGAAGGGAAGTAGGACAAGATAAAAATTAAAAGAACAGAATGTAATGGAGGAAGACGGAAGAGATGATAGAGAAGAATAAACATAAACTGAGAAGCATACAAGAAAGTAAATATGTGTTCATGCTATCTTTATAGCCGCATTCTAAGTTTCGCCAGACCAGAACGCCACAGCGACTTCTTCCTCACTACATGTACCAGAAGCACACACCGCACCATGTTTCGGCTTCATTTCAAAGGTCACCATCTCGGTATGAGCTGTTGGAACAAACAGCCTTCTCAATTTCACGGCTCATCCGTTTCCTCTGCTCCTTGTGTGAGATTTGAGGAGCAGTTAACCCGACAGCACAATTCAATGATTTCAAATTAACCGAGTATGTTAACTGCGCGGGCACATGTCTGCCCTGTAGCAGACCCACACAAAAATTTCATGTCTAAATGCAGAATTCGTACTCTTTCGTCGCTCACCCGGACCACAAATAAGCAATCCTAATTCTTACGGAATTCGCATGTTAATTAAGCATGTTCATAAGATCCCACCACCGGACCATACCTGTAGCCAGATGAATCTCCTCAAAACTTCACATCCGATCCGTCCAGTAGTATTCTCGCATCAACGTCCAGTTATTCATCTGAAGCAGTTAACACTGTTCATCTCGTTTTTCCCACTTGTGCTACATGTGCCGCCCATCCCGTTCTCCATAATTTTAAGGTGTACGGTGAAATACTGTAAGCTGCTATTACAGACCTCCTGATGTTGAACAACTACTTGTTCGAAACACGTCGAGGATAATTTAAGTGACATAAATTATTAAGAAAAAGTGCGCATCTTGTTGGACTTTGTCACTTATGTGTATCACGATGCACGGTTCAGAGAACGTAAAATTTAAAGAAATACTGTACACTGAGATTTCAAGTAAATGATAGTAAAGATATGCATTAAATAATAAATTGAAGGCTTAATAAAACTGTTGTTTCCACATAATTTATTCTACGCCCAAAAATGCAATGCGCCCAAGGCGAGTGCTCCAAATGCACCACCCTCGTTACGGCTCCAAGCATGCTTTGCAAAGTTGGGCGACAAAAAGACTTATAACTGGTGCAAATGTTATTTGGAGAATAGGCAGTCCTTCTACGAAACACTTGGCCACAGAACAGCGCTGTGCACTGCCTTTCTGATCGCACTGTACTGCAACATGTGCGCGACAACAAAAACACACTCCAAAAGGGCGAAGAATCTGCTATCAGTTACCATGGCTCCAATAATCAAATAACGAATACATCGGTATTAAATCAAATTTGAAACTTCAGTGTAAACGTGAAAACTATGAATGGCTTTCACTACATTCTTATTATCTAAAAAAAAAACCTCTATCAGTAGAGGTGGCACCGCTGCAGGGAACAGCGCGCTACAGTACACAAGAGCACTTAGTCTGCTCTTCATGCTAGACGTAGTGCCATACTGTGGCTTTGATACGATACCCACGTGGGCTGCACACAACGGGATGAGGCTAGACAGTACCTCCGTGTCACTCCCAACTTCATCTCTGCAGAATGAGAGCATTTTAATTACTCTACGATAAGCAAGCTACAAGAGCGGAATGCAGACCACGACCTACTTGCCTCAGTCTGATGCTTCTGGTATTTCCAATACCAAGCTGTAGGCACCGGGACAATGTATCGTGACTAGGCCACGTGCCGGACAACAGAGGAACCATGGTTCGATTCGAGGCATAAGCAAGGGATTTTTCCTTTCCTACAAAGCGTCCATACTGACACTGGAGCTCACTCACTCTCCTACTTAATGGGTACCGGGAATTTATCCCGCGAGGCAGAGTGGCCAATGTGTGAATCTGACCGCTTACATCCACGCGGTCCTGATGTGAAGAACAAGTGGAACTGTAACTATACCCCCCCCCCATATGCCACCACAGCGTGTACAGGAAGCAACTTCACCTTTTACCTAAAACTGTTAACTAAAAATCGTGAATCTGACTCGCTATATAATAATAACAATAATAATAATCTCCTTTATGCGGGGTATTTATACTTATATTCCTGAGACAAACTATGTCCCTAGGGAATACAGTGTTGCAGCTATTCTGTTGTTACTATTCATGGTGCTTATATCATTAGTTCCAGTGTTGAATCTGTTGTATTTTTACATTAGTACTTTCCGAAGTATGTGTGCAGCGCCCAATATGGCTGTTTTCTGGAGTTCCTTGACTTCATGTTTTCCTGGTATGTTGCTCATTATATTATTATTATTATTATTATTATTATTATTATTATTATTAAGGCGTCCCTATAGGCCTACTGTACCGTTACAATGAAGACACATCAACATAAATGCATGTGAAGCGCCGCAGGTTCATAATATAAGGCACAAAATCTCTACCCCGAAATTCGTGATTAATTTTCAGTTTCGGTTGTTCTACACCTGGCATCATGCAGTGCGTCTTATACAACGTTTTTACAACTGAATTATATAATTTACAGGTTTTTAAAGAACACGAGTTACAAAGCAATGCCTAATGTCTTTATAACAAGACTACCGTATTCCAAACGTACACTCTTTGCAGCGGATATTTCGTTCTATATCGTCACATGTGTTGTCAGTGTCACATCTCACAGGAACACTCAAAAGGAAGAGAGGACTATTTCGGAAGAATACTAAAATGGATCCTATATAAAGTGGGTATATAGTGGATTAAACTAACACACATTAGGGATCGAGAGATGGACTAGTGTGAAAAAGATAATGAACGTGAGGTTTCCATAAAAGGCAAAAAAATTTCTTTGCCAGCTAAGAAACTGCCAGCTTGTTAATAATAATAATTTGACGTCGAGTTGGATTAGTGCACAACTAAGAGATTTACATTGGGGATAACCAAGTACTTGAAAGAAGGCATCACGAAGTGCTGGAATGAACATAAAATCAACACAATCATATACGTCAGCACTACTTATTTATTAGGCTACATGTTTCGACCCAACATCAGGTCATCCTCAGGCCTGCAGCAGACTAAGTCATTGGTGCTGTGTGTATATTACACGCAGGCCTGAGGATTACCTAATGTTGGATCGAAACATGCAGCCTATGTTTTAATAAATAAGTAGTGCCTACGTATATGATTGTGTTCATTGTATGTTCATTCTAGCATTTCGTGATGCCTTCTTTCAAGTTGATACCTATCCAAGCTAAATGCATCCATTTATATAAAAACCTAAGAGCCAAAGTTCAGAGGTGCTGTGCCAACATATATTTTAATCGCCAATGTCTTAAACAAGGTGTTATCCCAATATACACACAGCACCAATGACTTTGTCTTTCGCAGGCCTGAGGATGACCTAATGTTGGGTCGAAACATGTAGCCTATGTTTTAATAAATAAGTAGTGCTGACGTATATGATTGCGTCCATTACATAACAAAGTACGCTGCAAGAAGCAGACGGCTGGCACCAACAGTACTGCAGCCTGCAGCACAGCACGTATCAGTCGCCCGCTGTCGCATTTCCGACACCACAGTCTTCACCAAGGTTGCAGCCAGCCGGCGATTTCTGACACCAAGGGCTGCGTCTGCGAGCTTCGCCAAGCGATTACAACAGCCATTTGACAGTTGGTTGGATAATGAGTCACCGAGCTATAAGGGAACGCGTCCCTTTTGCAAATGTTTCTTTGAAAAGCAGTTAAGCCATCCTGCTTCCAGCTTTGACAGAACCCATACATTCAGTATCGCGTTCCCATAAACTAGGCTGTCATAAAATCCACTACGAGAAAAGAGAACATTTCCCACGTACCGCCTATAAATACGAGGATGTCAGCGAAAAAGGAGGCTAAAAATAGGACATAATAGTCACAACTCTATTAGTTAAAACACCATCTCAACGATTCTCTGTTAACAATTCTTTTAATATAATTTGTTTTAGTTAAAAAGACTGTTCTTTAAGCACGTTTTCCCAGAGTTCTTCAAGTTATTTAGAATTTCCATGCCTAATGTTTTCTGAAACATTCCGAAGTACAACTGACGAACACACATTTATTTACTCGGCCTATGATAATACAGTATCACAATTCAGCGATATTTTTCATTTTTAGTTACCATTAAAATATGCAGAAGATTTAAGAAATAAATAGCGGAAAACCCGGGCATCATGCAAATTAAAAAAAAACCCGCCCGGACAGATTTTTTTAATTCCTATTCTTATAATAAAACCAACTAGATGCACTAATTTCTCAATTTTTTTTTTGGAATAAAACTCTACATGTTTCGGACAGTTCCTATGTCCATTATGAGTCCCCCCCCCCCACTGTACACACAGCAACGGTATACGTCATACTGAAATTTCACAAATGGGTAAAATTACTACTGTATATGCGAGTACATTGTAGTTAAAATTGTAAAACATGTTGCAGATAAAATTCTATGTTATATAAAAAGGTAAAATATTTTTGAGGCGAGAAAGAGGGTAAAACAGGAAGTATGGAATCCCTAACATAAATCCAATACTCCATCCTACTGCCCAGACAGTAAACTCAACCCACGCTCTCACATCCTTTCTCCATATGAACTTACTCCCAACTGCTAGCCATCACAAGTGGCCTCTGCCCTTTCGATCAGAGTGTTATGGATATTTCCCATTTTATCTGTGAATGATACATGCTTCACCAATTTTACGTGACGTCATTCAACCTACCGGCAGTAAACAAATGACACAAATTTTGGCAGCAGACCCCAACACTACTAACATAAGACCCAGTGAGAACACGACACTCAATAATATGGCACATTAAGATCCGTCTTACAATTCTCCAATTTCTTTCCCTGCCTTTCCTTTCGAACGAGTTTCTAAACCGAAACTCTCTAAGCACCTGTTTCTTTCCTCTCCCGGCTTATCTACATGCCCGGTCCATCCAACCTCCAGTATATCATAAGCAGATTAACGCTACGTGGCCCGTACACGTCATAAAGTTCCACGTTACGTAATATCTTCATCTGCCTACTAAAGTCAACCATCTTGGGTCAATATGATTTCAGGGGCAATTTGCCTTTCAATCGCTTCAAATTCAAGTTAATCCCGAACATATTCTGGTAGTAATAATGTATTTCTCGCACAGAGTCTTAGGGGTCTTCCTCAGTTACTCTAGTGTGTGTTAAAACAGTCCACGACCGTTTTCTCTCTCAGCTTCGTCAGTTCACGCACTGCATTCTTGGCAGTGACGCTGCTGACTTGAATTAAGGCAGAACTTCGCTTAATACTCAGACGGATTATATTGTCCGTACGATTTTTTCAGGAACTGCAACCGTCTGTTTGACTTGCCCAACGTGTGTGAGGAGCAACTCAGCAGTCTCATTCATGTAGCCTGGCAAGTGAACGTGCGCACACCAAACAAACTTTACCTGTTCCCTTTCAATATACAAATTAGCCAATGCTCGACGACCAGTTTATCTCACCTTGGTTGCCTAGTCCGAGATTTGAACTACGGACCCTGGCCGGTTACAGAACGGAGACCAGTCTAAGGGCACTTCATTCGAAATATGAAGTCCCTAGCTGAAAAATCTAAGCACAAGTGTAGATGCAAGTTAAAACTGTCCTTATGCATAAAAGGCAAAGGAAGGAGTGGGGTTATACTCCACCCATTCTGAACCTCGGCGCTGTGTGGAGATGAATAGTGAGCTTTACGCCCTGGACGTCGTAGAAAAGAGACAAATCACTTGCCCCTGCCGGTATTCGAACCTCGGGCTGTCCAGCCCGTAGCCTAGTCACTATACCGACTGAGCTACCCCGGCTCTTCTTTATACCGTAAGTTCCACATATTTTAGTGTCGATGGATAGATACAGAGCTAGCGAGTTCCACCCGAGAGGCTCGTAGAACGCATGTAGGCCTTCACGTTAGCTGGTCGTTGAAACTGCCTGATTAAAAGGAAACGCAAAGGGACTCGACACGTTTTAGCAAACTCCCGAATACCAAATCTCGAGAAAATCTTTTCCACCGTTTTCCAGATGTCTCGTTCGTAGGCAGAGGCGTGGCAATTCAAACCGGCGCCCGGCAGCAATCAGAATGCCCCTCGACCTTACAGTCACCATAATGATAAAATCGTTACGGTCTTGTTTTGCTTTGCGTTTTACCCGGCTCTCTTTTTGCCCACAGCCTTCCAGTATACACAAAATGTTGCTCTGATCATGAATAGCGTACATTTTCTGAACAACTAATTTGGTTTGGTTTGCTATAAGAATAGCAGAACGGAAGTTGATAAAATATGGCGACAGTTTAAAGAAAATAAATTATATAAAGCCGAATGAATTTGCGGTTATTTAATGGCATTGTTTCAAATGCAGTGAAGAAAGTCGAATGAAAATGGCGGATTATCGTAAGTGGAAAGTTGACAAGGATTTCGAAGGAGGTGGCCTTGACCTACTGCAGACCGGGGTACGTGGACTGGGGGGTACCATGCCGGCATACATTCAACTACAAACCTGCCATAGTAAGCGGAATTCGATCTGGATACTTCCCGACCGGGGACCGCGGTGGCACAGTGGTTAAGGTGCTGTGCTACAAATCGGAAGGTCGCTGGTTCGTTCCCAGCTGGTGTCATTGGAATTTTTCAATGACATAATCCTTCCGATCGCACTATGGCCCTGGGGTCGACTCAGCCTCTAACAGAAATGAGTATCAGGAGTATTTCCTGCGGGTAGAGGCGGCCGGTGCCTAAGGCTGACAACCTACCATCATCCTGTGCCGTTGTCATGAAATCTGGGAACCTTAACTTCCTGGAACCCTCTGGGCCAACCCAGGCCTGTAATGGGACTGCATTACCTATTTACTTCCCGACCGCTGGTGTTGATTCTTGCACAAAAAAGAAATGAAGGAAGGAAAGACTAGTTTAAAACCCATATAAAACAAATAACACTGTACTTTATACATCTGGATCTCCAGTTTTTCTTTTTGGTTGTACGGTACATGCGAAGGCACAAGGTACAAACCAAGAACAAACGAGTTCATAACGAAACGAATCAGATAATTAACACACTTTTAAAACAATTCCTCCTGTCAATAACAAGTTACAAAACACACTAAAAATCGTACAGAAGTCTCCGCCCTGTAATTCCTGCAAATGCGCACTGTGGCCGCTCACCATCACAGCGCTTGCATCTGGTTCTTCATGCGAATTAAGGCTGACAGCAGAACACTCACGACTGGCAAAGTTATAACTCATAAAAGGAAAAGCACCTCGCTAGAACTGGAACTATTTGGCAGCTATACGTTTAATTTAAGACATAATTACACCTGAACCATCACTGCTGTGTCCTCTCTCTCTTTCTCTCTCTCTTTTAGCAGCCGGTGCTAATTCTAACACCGCTCAATAGCTCACTTTAAGTCTATTATCGCTGTCCAGTAATCAAACAAGTTGGAGAAACTCTTCCCTCTGGCCGGCTTTCCCTTCAAATGGCCAAAATGCTTACTAAATCGTTTAAACTATTACAAATTAGAACTCCAACGAGTTCTATTGTCTCTTAGAGTGGTCACAATGACGGGACAGAACTGGCTAGGGAAAGTGCGGTCAATGCCTGCCCTAAATGTATTGGGGCTTCCTACTACAAGTGATTGGTATTCCCTGAACGGCGCATCAATAAACTCCTTATGGGGCATATGCTGATAACTGCAATACCGAAATATTATTAGGAGAAGATATGTAGTCAAACACAACTTAATCACTGAGGTGTATTTAATGACTGTGGTGGAAACAACTAACTACATGTTTCGGCCTGTATTGCCCATCATCAGGTTGTCTAGGGAACTTAAGGGCTAGCTATATGCATGCGCGCGCGCGTGGTGTAGAGATCCCTACATACGCATAGCTTGACAAACCGAATCAAAACAGGGGTCAGGGGTTTTGATTCGGTTTGTCAAACTATGCGTATGTAGGGATCTCTACACCACGCGCGCGCGCATGCATATAGCTAGCCCTTAAGTTCCCTAGACAACCTGATGATGGCCAATACAGGCCGAAACA
>Ga0131853_10017444_pt1 | contig 13071 bp, 17 predicted proteins | sample TergutLab28metaG_FD_92764 | JGI IMG/M metagenome (GOLD analysis project Ga0131853, IMG submission 92764) | Labiotermes labralis P1 segment gut microbial communities from Petit-Saut dam, French Guiana - Lab288 P1 (version 2) (version 2) | ecosystem: Host-associated > Arthropoda: Insects >...
TCAAGCATTTTTTCTAAAGTTCCGGCAAAGAGAGTTTTGAGTTTTGATGTTATGTCTGCCGGGGTTTCACAGTCTTCACTTAATAAAGCAACCAATTCCATTTCTCTTTCATTTAACCGTGTCTTTGACAATCTCTCCTTACATTTTAATATGGAGATTATTCCCATTTACACGGTTGTTGATACGCTCTCCCTTACCCTCTGAAATAGTAAGTATATTATGAATCGCTTAATTTTTAAGTGAAAAATAGTTCCGTCGAGACATCTGAGTGCCTGTTTTTCGTTTAATGTAGCTAAGATTTCATCGATGCTTTGAATTTCGTGTTTACAAAGGTAAGTGAATTAGCCAGTATATTTTTTCGCCATTTTTAGAATTATATCGTATTAAGTTGACTGGAATATTATTGCGGATATCGTCTATATCCAATGGCTCACGTTCGCGAATATATGTAAAAAAACAGACCCAATACATTATTTCACCATTTATATGTGTTCTCTGGAACAATGTTGTAGCCTTCTGCACCAAATCAATAATCGCATTACATTTTTCAAGATCTAGAAAAAAGTCAGAATTCTTTTATAACTCTATCATTTCTTTTCGCCAAACAAGAGGGCTATAGTTTGTAGAGTAATATGAAACTCCTAATGCAGATTCCGAGATACTCTTAACCTAAAGACCTATTTTTTTTACTTACCCGAAATAAAGGTTAAACTATTAGATAGGTTACCCACTGATTCTTCAAAAATTACTTACTCAATTCTATGTATATCAAATTTTATGGTACGTTTTTAAACTCTCAATAATGCATAGATTGCTCTAATACGCTCTCTAATTCCCCTAAGTCCAATTATTATAATTTTATTCATATTTCTCCTATGCTATTTCTTTACATTTTTTCATCTAAAAACCTCATCATAATATGATTTTGTAATCTTGCAATTTGTCTAGTTTTCGTTGGCAAGCAATGTCTGTGCTTCCGCACCAGACCACTTGCAAGGGGAGAATCCCCTTGACCCCGACTAAAAAAATGCACTTCGTACACGTTTTTAGTCACAGGTCATAGCCCTGTGGTGCAGATAAATCTGCAATCTACCCAATCAAAAAAAGAGCGGCCGCTCGTTTTTTGTTAAGCGTTCCGCTGCTATAAGATGGAGTAAAAATACATTTTTAAAATTATAAACTGGGTCCACTTTTTCTCTTCGGTTTACCTTTTATTGGTTCTTTTGTTGGTTCTTTTGTGATTGATTTAATTTCTTTTGTTGAGACATCAGCTACATTTTCAACCTTATAGTTGAGTATAGCCTTAACATTTTGCCATGCGTTCTCAGTTTCTTTACTATTGTTTTTAAGCTCCTTGTATCCATACTCATACTCTTTTTTGTCGGTGTTGAGTGTTGCATATTGTTCTCTTAATTGATTTATTGATGGTAATTTATTACCGCTTCCAAATCCATAGCCGCTTTTATTGAAGTATGCTTTGGCCGCTTCATGGTCAATAATTGCTTTCATATTTTCTTGCCTAAGCCGTTCCGGGCTTGCATTTTTTTTGTATTGCGCATACACTTCTTTTGTCTTTCCATATGTTCCTATGTGACGTTGCAATTCTGAAATGTGTTGTTGTTCTTTGTCTATTCGAATAATATTGTTTTTCATGATTTGAAGCCTTTGTTGATTTTCTGTGGCTATGATTTTTAGTTGCTCAAACGTAAATTGATATCTTTCAATTAGCAAAAGAGTCTGCGACATTTGCTGCAGGTTAAACTTCTCTGCCCATTTTCTATAGCCAATGCTCTCTGTTGCTTTTAGAGAGTTTTCAATATCAATGATCAGTTGTAGCTTCTTAGGCGGTGGATACTGAGCAACGTTTTCTTCCATTTGTTGGTACTTGTTAAACGGGTTTTTCTGTTGTTCTTCAAGCTGTTTTTTAATGCCTTGTTCTGTATATTGTTCCGATAAGGAGCTTAGTCTAATTGACCTTTTGCTAAATGGCGTGGTGACAGAGATATTGCTGCCTCTTCTTTTTGCAAAGCAGTCGTGCATCTCTAAGTACTCTAGTAATTGGTCAAAGTCCTTAGGACGTTTATCTAGACTTATATCAATTACATTTTCAAGTTGCTCTCTTGCGGTTGGGGTTTTTAAAATACGGTTCTTCCTTTCCCATTCTTTATAAGGGTCACTCCAGCCATGCCTAACGTCAATTACAGACAATTCATACTGTTTACAAAGATTGTCTGAAATTCTAGCGACATCACGATAATTATAATATGGGTCTTTAAATTTGCCATCGCATTCTAAGTTGAAAGCATTGAAAATGATGTGATTATGGAAATGGTTTTTATCAGTATGCGTAGCAACGACGAAGGCGTGTTGTCCTTTTGTGAACTCAAGAGCTAACTCATAACCAATTCTATTAGCGACCTCTGCATCAACTTCACCCGGTTTGAAAGATTGGCGCATGTGGTAAAGAAGCCTTGAATTGTCTTTGTGTGTTCGCTTTGTTTTAATCTCATATTCCTGCATTGAGTTTGCAAACTCTTCATCAGCTATTTCGGGAGTACACTCATAGCCTGTTACTAGTTCATTGTTTTCTGTTTTATTTGGGTTTTGCAAGTAATTATTCACCACTTTAATTGTTAATATGTTTTCTTGTTGTGCTGTCTCAGCCTCACAACGGTAGAATGTTTTTTCTTTGTCTGTGATATAATCTATCGAACGTTTAACAATCGCACGGTTGTTTGAGTTTGTCCGAGCGTGTGTTGGCCTTATCCATGTGGTAGCCATAAGAGTATCTCCTTTCGCAGTTTAAGGTGGAAGCTAGTATCTTTCACAAAGCTTTAATATGCGCGAATAGGCATCTACAATCATGGGACTATACTCTTTAACCTCTGCTTGCAATGTTGCAATGTCACTTTCATAAACGCTGCCAGTTGTATTTATTACTTTTACTACTTGGTTAATATTTGTCGTCGCGTTTCGCGCCAAGCGAATTAACTCTTTTACAGGTTCAGTATCAATGTGAATTATATATCCGTCTAAAGCCATCTTACGGACGAACGCATCACGATTTTTGACACCAAGCTTTGCCATGTTTTGTTCTAACCTTTCTTTTTCTTCATCATTTAAATGAACGTATATTCTATTGTTCCGTGTTCTGTTTTTGCTCATGTCTGCCTCCTGTTTGAAAAAGGGCGACTATAATTACGCCGCCCTTGGGTTATGTTTATTGTATTTAGCTATAAATCAGGTCATTGTAAATGACTTCATGGATGCGATGTTTATAGTTGTTCATTCTTGCAATCCAAGCTATCGGGTCTTCGCATTTGTCTTTTTCTGTTACTTTGTTAGCAGCATCCTTGCGAAGAGCGGCCATCATTGTACTATATTGCATAAGAGCTTGCGCCTCTATCACCAAGCAATGTTTATGAAGGCCTATCATTCCCATCTGCGCCACTAGGAACTGCTTGTGTTTTTGCAAGTAGGATTTCCGTTCCATACCCCAATGACTCAGGGGTTCGAGTACCTCATCCATAGTGATGTTTGGGAAGAGGCACAGCGATTCAGGGTCAATTCTGTCTATCAGACCCATGGTATACCAAAGATTGTTCTCTGTTCTGAGTATCATGTCACCTAGGTTCATTCTCTTGACCATTTCTGTCATTTCTTGTTGAGTTTGTGGTTCGTAGTAGATTGTTTTGCTTGTTGATACGGGAATGTATTCGTTGGTTTTGGATTTCATATTTGTAAAATCTCCTTTCGGTTATGGGTAATTTAATTATTCTGACTATAAAGCCCTTAGTCTCTTACCTTTATACTCCATGCTTTACACTACTATTGTTATAATTTACACCCAAGTGACCACACAGAGCTTTTAGTAGTTGTTCATGCCCTTCAAGCTGTATGATTATTTGCGTATTGATTTTATCTGTAGGGTTTTGGCTTATGTCAGTTATATCTATTTTCCAATGTCCCGACTCGGTTTTAATTGCCTTGATTTGACCCGATTCGGCAGCGTGTTTGATTGTTGGATAAGATAATCCTGTTATTCGTTGACATTCTGCGATTGTAATAAAGCGTTTATTGTTTGTCATTGTCCACCTCCTGTGTGATGTAGTAGAGTATAATAAATGGGCATGCTTTTTTAAGTTCAATTCTGATTGCTTAACAAGTTGATTTAGCATTAAATCAATATTGATATAAATATATTATATCTATCGCTGGTGATTGTTGCAAGCTTTTTTCTAAAATTTAATCAGTTGTGTTTGATTTTAGAGAAATCTATGCTATAATGTACAATAAAGTTGCTGGGGTAAATCGTATGAAGAATAAAGGGGCTATTATGCTAGGCATTCATGAGGATGATATAGGCAAGAACATAAAAAAACATCGAAACAGCAAGAAAATGTCACGAGCAGGCTTAGGGGAATTGGTTGGAGTGTCTGGGCAAGCTATCTACCAGTATGAGTCTGGTAGACGCTCTCTTAAATTTGAGATGATAGAAAAGATTGCAAAGGCTCTCGATGTACCTGTTGATAGCTTACTCGGGAACTACAACTTTGTTTCGGACAGGTCAGAAAAAATTAAGCCTATGCCCATAGCATGGTCCATCGCTTTAAAGTTGAGGGAACTATTTTTACCTGAAGGTGAACAGGAAATCGATGAAGAGATTGATGCCATACTTAAAAGTAATAGAACTCAAATGTTTTTATATGGTTTTTTTATGCACTTAAAAAGAATTAGTGAAAACGATAGAGCTGCATTGATGCACCATTTTAATGAAATCATAAAAAGTGATGTCCCTTTAAAAGAGTTGCAACGCATAGAGATAGTTGCGGAACGATTGCATGTGCTAAATGAAAAGGGTCTTATCCATGCAAACCGGCTTATTGAAGATGTGTGTGAATTACCTAAGTATAGGAAAGATGGTGAAAAAGCCTCTCAAAACGCAGAAAAAGGTGATGACAATGCCCAAGAAGACGAACACAAAGATTAACGGTTCTAACTACTTTCGTGTAACTGCTACTATTGGCAAAAACGCTAATGGTTCGCCTATGCGCAAACAGTTCTACGGCTCGAGTAAAAAAGAAGCGGAAGCTAAGCGTGATGAGTATATGCTGAGCATAAACAAAGGCTTATCGCCTAATTTTGATAAAGCCTTGTTTAAGTATGTTTTTAAGGCTTGGTTTGATAATGTGCTAACGCCTTCCATCTCGTTAAGTAGCCGTAATCGTTACGAAATGGATTATAGACTAAGGATCAAAGACTGTCTGCTGTCAGAAATGAAGTTGGTAGATATTAAATCAATACATATGCAAGCATATTATAATGACTTGCTTAAAGCATACACAGTCAACACAGTTAGGCTGACTCATAAATTGCTAAGAAGCTTCTTTATTTATTGTATCAAAACTGATTTGATTATAAAAAGCCCTATGATAGCCGTAGAGCTGCCTAAAGATAAGCCTGTGTCTGATACTAATAAGCCAATCTCCGATGACGATATAAAAAGGCTCTTACATGCGGCTAATGAGAATATTGAAAATTTCATATTTGTATTCGCTATATTTTCTGGCTTGCGTTTAGGTGAAATTCTTTCTTTAACTCATGGGGATTTAGATTTCGTAAACAATACTATTCATGTTAATAAGTCGGTTAAATATTTGAATGTGGATGGCAAGTGGCAAGCTGTTTTGAGTCATACCAAGACGTTGTCTAGCATAAGAGAAGTCCCTATATTAAATGCGATACAAAGGCTACTACAAGCCCATATAAAGCATGAAAAAGAAAAACATTTGAAGCTTGGAGTTCCTTTTACGAGTGAAAGCATTTTATTCTCATCATATTCGGGAACTTATAGAGAGGCTTCTAACGTTCGGAAAATGCTGATACGCTTGTGTGATAGGGTGGGTATAGAGAGAACTACCTTCCACAGCTTGCGACATACATTTTGCACTATTTTAGCTAAGCAAGATGTGCCTCTAAAAACAGCATCAGTCTTAATGGGTCATGGTGATATTGGTATTACGGCTAAGATATACACTCATGTAGATAGCTATGAATTGAAGCGAGGAATAGAGAAGTTGTCAGTATACTTCGAATAGGTGTGTTAAACAAGAAAATTTAACACTATTTTAACACGCAAGTTTTGAAAAACTGTGTTAATCGATGAAAGCAAGCAACATGAAGCCCGCTAAATTAAGGGATTTGTAAATGACTATAAATATCCGTAAAATCCTTGACTAGACGCGAGGGGTCGTGGGTTCGAATCCCGCCGGGAACAACGATAAAAAAGGACTTCGGGGTAAAATCCCAAAGTCCTTTTTTACGCTTTGACTGACTAATGACTGGCGAATGATTTCTAATTAATGGCATTATTCAGAAATAAATTGAGTTTTTGTACAGAATCGGGGTTAGTTTCTGACCCTAAATGTGTGTAAATATCCATGGTCACATTTATCGATGAATGTCCCAATAAATATTGCGCTGTTTTGACATCTACGCCTGCACGGTATAGGGTGGTAGCATAAGTATGCCTAAAAATGTGCGGTGTTATATCGTCAGAATCTATATCTAAGCTTGCTAATATATTTAGCCCAAAATCGACGGAATGAAGTTTTAGACATTAATTTGCCGTCATTAGCAGGGAAACAATGCAGACTTTCGAGCGTTGGAAAATAGCTATTAAGCACATCGTACAGTACGTCAGGGATAGGTATAATTCTGTTACCGGCCTCAGTTTTTGGAGAGTTTTTTATTTCTGCTTGATTGCTTAAAAAAATTAACCCTTTGTTGATGCTGATGGTTTTTCTCTCCAAATCAACGTCATCTTTAGAAAGTGCAAGAATCTCTCCACGGCGAACACCAGTATAAAGCAATGTGTAGATAAAGGCTTTAGATTTAAGGTCGAAATCTGCATTAGCTATAATTTGCTTTTCATTATCAGTGAGGCTTCTTTTATGAGGCTTCTCTCTTTTTGAGAGAACCACTCCCTTGACTACGTTTTTATGAATGTATTCGTTCAGGACAGCCTGCTCTAACATTTGATTAAGAGTGCTTTTTACTATCTCAAGCGTTCTTGTTAATCCTTTAGCCGCCTTTTTATTTATCATATCCTGGACATGATGCGCTTTTAAGTCACGTAGCCTGTAGTGGCCTATAGATGGGATTATATGAACATCAATAGCGTTATTATATATCCGCATAGTATTATGTTCTCTGCCTACTTTGTAAACTTCCAGCCATCTTTTAGCCCATACTGCAACAGTGAGCCCTTCGCTATCCAACGCTATACCTTTTTCAAGCTCTTGCCTAAACGTAGAAGCTTTGTCCTCAAGCTCTCTAATGTGGTAGCATAGATATTTTTATAGACAGGCTTGCCGGTTTCAGAGTTAATGCCTGTTCTGATTTGGACTAGATACCGCCCATCTTTACGTTTTTTATACTTTGATGGCATAAAAAGCCTCCTGAAATAATCTTAAGCTCCTATCTCTTGTCATTTTTGCGCATTGCAGCAAGTTTAGCTTTTGTTCGATCATGGGATTGCTTCAAGAAAGAGTGTACTTCAGTAGCAAGTTTTTCACTGGTAGTTATGTCTGGCAATTTAAATATCCTTTCGTCTGAATCTAATGAGAAGTTTACAAGCATAACAGAAAAAGTGCCTTTTATATCCCTTAAATCATCCTGTACTATTGGATACATTTCTTGATCACAACTCTCAGCGATAATCTTTTTTAGCTCGTTCTCAAATATATCTGGATATGACTTTATGTAGCGATTATTAGTAAATCCAAAGTGTTTATGTGTATTCATAATGTCTTTAGCTGTTAAGTTTCTGAATATTGCTATGAGAACAAACACCAACAGTTTTCCATTTATATGCTCAAGGTTTAAATACTGAAATAAATCCCTGCGTTGGTTTTTTAAGATGCAAACAAGCAATCCCCCTGATGAATATGCTAGAAAAGAAGAATTATTGTGATGTTTTTGCAGTGCAACAACAGTTTGGAAAGCGCTTTCGTGATCTCCAGCCAATAGATGTCTCTCTAAACCATAATAAAAAACAAAAACATACCCAATATCTATTGGTTGAGTTATATCGGTAAGCCAGCTCAAATATGTATATCTTTGCTCTGGTGTCATGCCAGAATACGATGGATAATATCCCATTTTTGGCACGTCACTCTTAGGCAAAGCAACAGGGGATGAGATATCAATTAATGACGGTTCTGCAGCAGTAAGCGAATTTAAGAGATTTTGCAAAAACTCTTCGGTTATTCGTTTTACAAAATCATCTATATTATTCATTTTGATATATTCTTTTTTAGGCAGCTGCCTTGTAGGAAAGTTTACGTATGGCCCATTCTTAAACCAAAGTAGTTTAAGAATGTTTTCGGGTATATTGTTGTAATGATTTTGAATCTTACCTTTACCTTTAAACAAGCTTAATATACCCATTCAATCCCCCTATAATCTTATGACTTCCTTCTCAATTCCTTCGCTATACCAACTATCCTTACCGGCATTTCTTCTATTTGCTCGGTACTATAAAAAGCCGGCTCATACTCTGCCGTATTCAATGGCTGCAAAAAAATCCCTGCTTGATGTTTTATTACCTTCTTAAACGTAGCATCTTCCCCATTAACAATTACTGCACACTCTGCCCCGTTTTCACAATCTTGAGCTTTTAAGAAAATAACCGTGTCGCCATCAAGGTACTTAGGCGACATGCTATCACCTTGAACCTTTAAAGCGAAGTATTCTTGATTGCCCCTTGTCCACTCTTCAGGGATTTCTTCCCAGTCCACTAAATCCTCAATAGCTTCAAGAGGAATTCCTGCGGGGATTTTACCGACTACGGGTACTCTGACGCTTTTTCTGGTAGTTGGTTGTTGATGGGAGATATGACTATTGGATTCTCCAATCAGATACTCAACTGATGTATCTAGAGCCTCAGCTAAACGCTTTAACGTGCTAATGTCTGGTTCACGAGTGCCACTAAAATAACCGTTCATTGTTGTTTTTGGAATCTCCATTTTTTTGCATAAATCAACCTGTTTAATATTTAGGTCATTTGCTCTTTTTTTCAGATTTCTACTTATGTCCATAGTATTCCACCTCATTAGTTTAATTATAGTACTCGTATTGCAAACCGTCAATATGTCATATAGCAAGTTCTCCTACTGCGTATTTTTTTGTGCAAAATACCATATTGACGGTACACATAATGCGTACTATAATATGATTATAGAGTACGCAAAAAGAGTACGCAAGAGGGAGGAGAAAATGACAATTGACAAAAGAGCAGTAATGAAAAAAGCTTGGGAAAATTACAGAAGAAACAATGAACTTATCCAGAAATACACCGTTGGTCTCAACAAAGGCGCAGTGAAATTTGAATGGGTACAGAAAAAAGGTCCATATGCAGATTTAAGCTGTCAAATAATAACGCAAATATGCGACGGTTGAGAAAAAGGATTGCTGATTTAGAGATACATGCTGAGAAAGAATACGAAGGCTGGAAATTTGATGGCGGCAGGGTTGAAATAAACAAGGGTGTAAACCGAGTACAAATCTTCTTTGAGGGTAAGCCGGACGAAAACGTAAGGTCAGAATTAAAAAGCAATGGCTTCAAATGGGCTCCGTCACAGGGCGCATGGCAAAGACAGCTTACAGATAACGCAATGTATGCACTAAAGAGAATTTCTTCTATTCAGAAAAAGGGTGAATCATGCGGGATATAAAAGCACTCAAGAAGGCTATTGGGCAGGGAATAGGATCATTCTCGAAACGAGAGTTCCGAGAAGCTTACACCTATGCTTTACACAAGCACAGAGAAAACCCTCTCATCAAAAGAAACTACTATTTGGCCTTGGTTATAGCGGGAATCATTAATCAAAACAGATTTTCGATGTACACAGAAATGAAATGTCAAGAGGTAAATTTACAAAGAAAAAGAGCCGTCTAAGCGCCTAGGAAACGTAAGAAACGGCTCAAGCAACCAACATTAAAATCGTTCGCTTGCCCTGATTATAGCATATCGGGTGAGCGGAGGCAAGGAGAATGTTTATGGATATGGATATGGCAATGACAAGAACGATAGAAGACGGCTACAGAGGCTATCACAGTGACTCCGAACGTCCTGACAGCTATTATAAAGAGCTAGAAGAATCAGAGGGCGTAAGCTATGCACAAATGGCGAAACTAAAAGACCGCGCTACTGCATTATATGATAAGCGCTGGCAGGCCGCTTGTGAAGTGATTGACCTTGTAACAAGCAGAGTCGGCGTGAATGCTACGGAATTAGGGTTATATCTCTATGGAGTGACTTGGGATTACAATGCCAAAACAGCAAGTAGTCCGCTTGTTGATAAAATAGATGAGTGGTTTGATAAAAGCGGCGATAAGGTCAAGATGAAAAAACAACTGTCAGAGCTTGAGAAGGAAAATACGCTATTAAGGGAAATGTTGCGAAAGGGATAGCCGGCATTTAGGAGGGTTTAAATGAGAATTTTGCTAATCCTCTACAAAAGATACCGTTTGGTGTGCCGTTTTTCGCTCCCTGTGCTATGACTTTGTTGAGAATGTCACAACCATAAGCATTAGTTACGGCTTTTTCAAGAAAGGCTTTGTACTGTTCTTCTGTGATGGGGATTATTTCGGGCAACATACTTTCTAAAAGCCCATGCCGTGAACATAGACGGCGTGTTCGGGCGGCTCGTTCTTCTTTGTTGTGCTTTTGCCGCTCTGCTTTTTGCTTGTTTTTGATTTGGGCGATTTGTTCATCATAGCTTGCGATTTTTTCTAATCTTGTCATTGCCATGTTTGTATTGCTCCTCTCGATTTTTAATTTTGCATATAAAAAAGCAACCGCCATTTGATTAGCGATTGCTTTTGAACTGGGTTTATAGGTGTTTTATTTTTCCTCTAACGCTTTGGGTTCGTTTGTTATCAACTCTCTATATTCATGCAATTTTTCTTCCAACAACTTTTTATCAATCAACTGCAATGAATATTGAGAAACAAGTGTAGGAGATAAACTTCTACTTAGTGCAAACTCAACAACAGTATCGTCTTTACTGGCACAAAGAATAACGCCTATACTTGGATTTTCATTTGGCTTTTTGTATTCTCGGTCAAGGGCTTCAAGATAGAAATTCATTTTACCAATATACTCTGGCATGAATTTATCAATCTTTAATTCAAACGCCACCAAACATGACAACCCTCTATGATAAAAAAGCAAGTCTATAAAGAAATCGTCATTGCCAACTTGTACCCTGTATTCCTCACCAACGAACGTAAAATCTTGTCCTATCTCAAGAATGAAATTTTTGAGATTATGGATTATGGCTTTTTGTAAATCCCGCTCACTGTATTTTTCGGGCAAGTCCAAAAATTCTAACACATAGGTATCTAAAAATCTGTCCTTGATATTTTTTTCAAGCGGTATAGGCTCTAATTTTTCCTTTGCAAGCATATATCGGTTAAAATATGAACTGGCAATTTGCCGCCGCAATTCTCGTGCCGAATACTTTTCTTTAACGCAAAGTGTCATATAAAATTGTCGTTCTTCCTGTGTGGTTGTTGCTGATAAAATCTCCAAATGATTAGACCAACTAATTTGTGTCAACAGTGTCGACACAAATTCATCGTCTTTATAGGTTTCGTAAAATTTCTTCATCCTATAAAGACCGCTTCGATTAAAACCTTTTATTTCAGGGCAGTTTTCTTTGATGTATTTTGCGGTATCATCAATGAATGAATCTCCCCATGTGGATTTAGTGCTTTCGCTGGAAAGGTATTCACCAACATTCCAATACAGTTTGATAAGTTCAGCATTGATGCTTTTCATAGCATTTTGTCGTGCTGTTTCTATCAACTTTATTATTTTGTTGGCATAGGGCACTATTTCATTGCTCATCTTTTTTCCCCTCTCCATTTTGTAATTGTCGTTTCAGCTTTTGCCTTTCACGGTATCGACGGTTACATTCAAGTTTGACTTTTTTCTTGTGCAGTTCCTTTTGTTCTTCCTCGGTCAGTTCCTGCGGCGGCGGTTCAAACTTGCCGATAAAGTTTAGGTAAATATACACCTTTTGAGTACGCTCATAGCCAATCCTTACGCCTTCATAGATTATGATTTTTTCGATAAACTCGTTTATCATTGGCGTTGTAAGTTCAGAAAAATCCGTGTATCTTTTTGCTAATTCGATAAACTTGTCTGCCCTTGTGCTATCGGCGTGGAAGTTATCTAATGCGGTTTGTAATTCGGTTATGGATTTCTCTAATTCTTCTTGTTCCTGTTCATACTCTGCGGATAGTAGTTCAAAGCGTTTGTCGGTTAGCTTTCCGCTTACGTTGTCCTCGTAAATTTTGCGGATTAGGGTGTTTAGTTCGGCTACTCGCTTTTTTGCGTTGGTAAGATTTTTATTATATTCTTTCGCCGTTTCCTCTTGCTGAACCTCGGACGCTTCATGAACCTGTTTTATAAACTCGGCTTCGTTGGATTTTACAAGCACACTTGCCGCCTTTATGGTGTAGAGAATTATCTCACGGACTGCGGAGGTTTTAATATGATGTGCTGTACATTCAGTTCTAAATTTCTGTTGTGCGTTTGTGTTTGCGGAACATACATAAAAGTCAGACGGTGAACGCAATTACAATTTTCCTGTGGTTTCGTTTCGGTAGTTGGGCTTGCCACCTTTTTTGCGGTGGTTGAACATCTTTGCGCCACAATCAGCACAGAATAACTTGCCTGTTAGGGGGTTAGCCGCTCCGAAAGAATCTGCACGTCTTTGAGTTTTTCTACATTGTTGGGCGGTTTCCCATGTTTCGGGGTCAATGATTTCTGGGTGGGTGTTTTCAAAAATTAGTCTATCTTCTTTGGGGGCTTTTATATGCACTTTATCCTTATAAGACCTTTTGCGATAGCGAAAATTTACGGTATGCCCCATATATTCGGGTTTTGAAATAATCTGCGCAATGGTGGTAGCAGACCACACATATTTATTGTTTTCGTCCGTACAGGCTTTGTTGCCCTTACCATCTCTTTGCTGTGCAACGTAATAGCCTGGGCGA
>Ga0131853_10017445_pt1 | contig 13071 bp, 7 predicted proteins | sample TergutLab28metaG_FD_92764 | JGI IMG/M metagenome (GOLD analysis project Ga0131853, IMG submission 92764) | Labiotermes labralis P1 segment gut microbial communities from Petit-Saut dam, French Guiana - Lab288 P1 (version 2) (version 2) | ecosystem: Host-associated > Arthropoda: Insects >...
CGCTGACCACGTGACACCCCTCTATCCGCAAAAGTTGGCACTAACTTCGCCGACCGGCGGCGGCCGCTCTGTCGGTATAGTTCGCGTGCGGACTAAGGCCATGGAGTTTAGTTTAGTTTTAGTTAGGGTTGTTCCCAAATATTTGAATTTTTCCACCCTTTCAAAGGAACTAGTATCAATCTTTGTATTTTTACTTCTTCTTACCGTCTGATCTCACGACATGACCATGTACTTAGTTTTATCGACATTTACTTCTAGTCCATTCTCCTTACTAGCCACTACCAAAGCTTCTGCTCTTTCCTTTATAGTATGTACGCTTTCTCCCGGTATATTAAAACCGTCAGCACAAACCAGAAGCTGATGTGTACCATTTAGTTTCAAGCCATCCTGGTTTACCTGAACCCTCCTAATGGCGTACTCTAAAGGAAATATGAAGAGCATTGGCGATAGAGCATCTCCTTGTTTCAAACCATTCCTAATAGGAAACATGTCAGAAAAATTCTTTCCTACCCGGACTCTGCTATACGTCTCAGCCAGACACAGTTTTGTTAGCTTTACCAGTTTCATGGGGATACCAAACTCAATGAGAATATTATACAAGATCTCCCTTCTAACTGAATCATAAGCTTTCTTGAATTCTATAAAGAGCTGATGCACTGCTTCGCTGTGTTCCCATTTTTTCTCAAGTATTAGACGAACGCAGAATTCATGATCAATAGCTGACCTGTTGCGTCGAAATTCGCACTGAAAATCCCAAATAATTTCCTCTGTATATGGAGTTAACCTTAACAGCAGGATGTTGGACAAAACGTTGTACGTAGTTGGCAAAAGTGATATGCCCCCATAATTACTACAGTCTGCTTTATCGCCCTTCTTATTGATAGGCAAAACGATCGACACCTTCCACTCCTCAGGCAATTCTTCCTTATTCTAAATAGAATAACAAGTTTATTGGATCTCATAGCGAATTTTTCCCCTCCCTGCGTTAATCATTTCAGTAGGGATTTGATCAATAGCCGGTGATTTGTGACATTATAGCTTTTCAATAGCCAACTCAACCTCAAAGGTACGTGGCACAGGCACTGGTGATTCTGCTGTGTGTATTTCTGTCTGCCTAACTTCACTAACCCCATGTATATGCAATAACTGAGAGAAATTATTCCTCCACCTAGCCGAACTACTGTGGGAGTCTGCAACCAAATCATCTTCTCATCCTTTACTATTTTATTTCTAGGCTGGTAACCCTTCTTAAAATCATCGATGCGCCTATACAAGTCCCTAACATTTGTGATCTTACTGTTAGTTTTAAGTTCTTCAATTTTAGTTTTCAGATATGCCTTCTTTTTATTCCTGAAATTTCTGCTAGCTTCACGTCTTACATTGTTTCGATTGTCTACATTGCTTTGGCTTGGATCCTGTACCCACTGCATTTTAGCCTGCTTCCTTTGATGTAAAAAAAACCTAAACATTCTCCATCAAACCGTGGTTTATGCTGCTTCAATTCGTACAGACCTAGACTCTCTTTAGCTGAGGTTTTGATATTCTCTTGAATGTTCTCCCCAGCTCTATATGTGTCCTCGCCATCACTTTAGTTCTCCAATGTTGCAAAACTGTCTGTAATCTCAATCTGATACTGTTTCTTAACCTCCAGCTCATTTAGTTTCCTGGGATTAAGTCTTTCCCCATCAAACTTCTGTGCTGATTTTTTACCTACTGCCAATCTATACCTTACGTTTGCAACCACCAGAGTGATCACTATCACAGTCAACTCCCCTGAAACTTCTAGTATACTCGACTTCCATCTCCTATCTATCAATATGTGATCAATCTGTTTGTGAGTCTTCCCATCAGGGGAATTCCATGCAAACTTATTAGTGTCTCGGTGCAAGAACATCATGCTCTTAAAAACTAGACTTTTTTTGATGTGGCAAAGTTTACTACTCTAACGCCATTACCATTACTATCTTGAAGTAAACTCTCATTCCCAATTGTCGGTTTGAAAATATTCTCTCTCCCCACTTTTGCAATAAAATCTCCTAATAGAATTTTCACATGGTACTTAGGAAAACGATAAAAACCTGCTCTAATTCCTCATAAAACTGTCTTTTGAATCATCACTTTTCTCCTCACTTGGTGCATGCACATTCAAAACAATGATACTACACCAGCAACCTCTCATAACTATGTCTGACACTCTATCGCTAACAAACTCTACTCTCTTAACTGCTGATACTATTCTGTGGTGAACAAAAACTCTTGTTCCCCATTGATGATTTTCGTTTCATCTTCCTTAGAAACATTACAATCCCCTGCTCTCACCGTACACCTTTTGTCCCACCTAACCTCCTGCACACCCACTAAATCTAATTTATATCTAGCCAATTCCCTGGATGCTGCTGTAAATGAACCTGTCCTTTACAGGCTCCTAACTTTCCACGTACCAAATCTCATGTCCTTTTTTCGTTTCACAGGTCGTATCAGAGTATCAGTCCAGGTCCGAGGTTTTCTTTGTAAACGGTTCGTAACATGATACGTTTTTACGGCGAGGAGTTGTTAGCACCTCGCCCAACCCCCAAGCTGGAGGACCGCCCCTTGTCGGCTGTCCGCGATTGCTTATTCAATATATTCGCTGCTACCCTGCATATTGGAGGACATTCCTCCATCCGCAACCTGAGAACGCGCCATGCCGTGGTGACAGGGACGCACTGATCACGGCCACTTTTTCCTTTAAAGTACCGTAATATACATTTTACAAGAGTCTGTGTGGGGCCAAGGGTTTGTGTGGATTCTGTAAAGAGGAGAACTTCTTGATCCCTGCCGGTAGTTTAATTACAACTCACGCAACGTCCATTCCGTATCCCAGTGGCTAAACTGCATTGGACTGTAATGAAATACATGTATACTAGTTCTGTCAGTATAAATAATTCGCACATAGACAGTGTAAAATATTTAATCTAAAAAATTACAGTATGTTAATCGTAATAAGCATTGAAAGCTGTACTTACTAACGTTTGATGCTTCACAATTTAATTCGGAGATCAGCGGATCTTAAGCAACGTTTAAATAGAAACACAACTTCCTAGCACTTGTAAACACAACTTCCTAGCACTTGTAAACAAGAAACAAAACGTTAAAATCTACAGTCCTGCCCCAAGCGGAGGCCAAAGGAAGCACATGGAAAAAGCTTCTCTTGGCCTCCGGTTGAGGCAGCACTATCAATTCCTGAATTTCGCTATTTGTAAAAAAAAACAATTTTTTAGGACACACCAATAAAAATAAAGGAGACTGATACCACTGCCTAATCGTAACTGTTCTAAACAATTCTCTTGAAAAAATTCGTGCGAAAAATGGATGGCATTTTTTGGCCCTCCGGATGATGTACCTTAGACGTGTGGTAAATGTGGCGGAGATAATAAAAGAATCCGACGCCCCTACTGAAAGTCAAACCCCGATCATCCAAAGTATAGTCCGTTAATTTACTGCTTGATTTAACAAGACCCTTTATACAGTCTTAGAATTCTAAAAAGAAAAAAGTAAAGTAACTTAGCACACTGAAAGCCGAAATGCAAACCGAGATGCAACTTCTGGTCTCATTTTTGTGTTTATGTGAGTTTTCCCCTACTATAAACTATAAGCGCACACACTAACACACACACACACACACACACACACACACACACAGGCTCTCTTCTTGCTGTTTTTATTTCAGACTCTGTAAGTACAGTTTTACAGGTGGTAGAATGTCCTTAGCGCAATGTTGCAATAAGCTATGTGCACAGGTTTTACAGGCCGACCCTTGCTGTGTTTGCAGTACATACTCTAACCTTTCGAGACCCTGCACATCCACATGCTGACGCGGCCCCGCGATTTGTCATCTAACCCAACACTTGACAACCGCTCATTATCCTCAATAGCAAAATTACGGTCGCATGGACACAAAAAGTCATAAAACATCCTAATGTACACGTGTGAGTGTGTGTCAAACAATACCAGCATGCACACTTGTCATTTATTATAGACGGCACGTTTTACTTCTCACTTTGCTGTGTGGCCCTTCGCTTAATTTAACAATGTATGTCACCCAGCTACTCAAATGACGGTCTTCCGAGTCTTTGTACTCTGCAGCATCACTAGCTATTACCAGCACTTCGAACGAGCATGCTGTTCCATCTCAAGGGTGACTAAATGTAGTTAAGGTTGCGTGGAGAAGAGGATGTGTCTATTATACAGGGAATTTGAAGGATCTGGGACAATCAGAGCTCCACACATTCCCTCCTCCTTCTACTTCAGGATCCACATGCAATTCAGTCACCCTGAAGACAGAGGTAGCACGTTCCTCCGCAGCGTCGAAAAATAAATTACTGTACAACACAGTGTAATGCCAAGAACACCTTCGGTTCAGTAACATCCTAAAGTGGAAACCTGAAAACTTGCGTCATTCATTTAGGTTACATATCATGGGTAGGGGAACAGCCATGATTAGGATATGGGATATTTATTGATCCTTACGTAATGAAGTGCCTTATATCATTTCACATGTTTTGCATGAGGGCAACTTTGTTACCGGTCCTTCGCTAAGGATGTGGTTACTTTCTTTGTATGAAAGTGCAGGACCGCAGTACCCAAAAATTACACAACAAGATAGGCAACTTTCGTATCAAGTAAGAATCAGGCACATTCGCGTAACTATCGTTGCTGTAGAAAAGGAAGAACTATTACATATTCTGAGTGTGTGTCTGTAGCCTTAATTGTCCACCATGCAATGAGAATACTCATTATATTGTCACCTGTGATTTGTCTGGTTTTACCTTATTTTTCCAAAATATCTCATAAACCGCACTATTTTCCGGAAAAAGTTATTGAACATAAAATGCGAATTTTGATTTGCTTTAAACTTTTGTCTGAAACATTTTCCCTTCTAAGCAGAATTTAGCGAGATATCGTAAATTCATAAGGTCTTCATGTGAAATACCCGTCATTATTGTCATATTTTAAAGAAACGGAAAGACAGACAGATATGACAAAGCTAATTGTCGCTTTTCGCAATTTCGCGAACGCGCCTAGAAAGTGACGCTCAAAATAAGGAGCTGCCCCTTAAATGTTAGCAATACATAAGCTACATATTTTGAATCTTAAAAAAGTCTTCACGTGTCAAGCAGAGACATCGACTGGTTCTCGGTACAAACAATGATATTTTAAACAGAAGAATTTCTTAATTTTTTGTGCGGTACGAACTGAACTTTTTTATTCGATTTATACGATTTTCGCGTTTTAAATTTTGAAAGTACACTCGTGTAATTAGGAACACGAAATGGCAGTGAGTACTGCCGTCGCAGCTTGAAATTCGATGGCAGTAAATTCATATCGCTTGAGTGGCGAACTGCATTCCTTGAAAACAACACAGCTACATGGATAGACCAAAAACTTTCTGCTCTTACAGAATTTGGAAGCTTATTAGCATGTTCACAGAAATCTACAATCCTTGTGTGGCAACACAGCCAAGCAGCAAACAAATACTGTCAGTATTACTGTACGTGCGGCATGAGAATGTGATTGCAGTTACAGTTGAATTACTGCTATTGGAAGATTAAAGCGATCGTGTTACTCACAACCAGGTGGGAAAGAAAAACCTACAAGGGCAAAGGGAGTACAAACTATGTAGACAGTTAATTATAAAACAAATATTCTTATGTAGGGAATCTAGGCTTACGTGTGTGCAGAAATTCTGTTGCTATGGTAACCAGAAGCTTTCCTAAATCGCCTCCTCTGACTCGCCTGTTACATCAACTCGAATCTATCCTGACTCGCCTCCTAGAACAATCTGAACCTCTCCTGACTCCCCTGGTATAACAACATGAACCTCTCCTGACTCGCCTGTTAGAACAACCTGAACTTCTCCTACTGAACCTCTCCCGACTCGCCTGCTAGAACAACCTAATCCTCTCCTTCTGAACCTCCCCTGACTCCCCAGGTAAAACAACATGAACATCTCCTGACTCGCCTCCTAGAACAACCTGAACTTCTCCTACTGAACCTCTCCCGTCACGCCTGGTAGAACAAACTAATCCTCTCCTTCTGAACCTCTCCTGACTCCCCTGGTAAAACAATATGAACCTCTCCTGACTCCCCTGGTAAAACAGCCTGAACGTCTCCTGACTCGCCTGCTAGAACAACCTGAACCTCTTCTTCTGAACCTCTCCTGGCTCTCCTGGTATAACAACCTGTACCTCTCCTCACTCGCCTAATATACCTCTCCTTTCATATAACTCCGACTACGTCTATTATCCTACGGGTGTTACTGTGCTCTTCTGACCATATTTATTTCTTTATTTCTCGAGTCCTACCGCCTCTAATTCAAGCGGATTATGTAAACCTCAGCAGTTGACACGGCGTCGTAAAATAACTGAATAAACAAACGCATAGTTAAACTAGGAAACTTGGACGGTGTTTCGCTGTTAACACAAGTTCCACGGATCTGACGTCTAAATATAGCCTGTTACACATTAAGTGGTCTGGCACAAAACGTGTTGCTATCAACGGTTCGACAGCTAACACTGACCAGCAAGTCATACTGTGACGTCTGGTGTAGGGACGCCAGGCGTCGGTGCGGATTCTGCGAGTGACGGCGATATTTTTACCAGCTCAGACATCTTATAAACACTCAAGTGCTTTGCTGTGTTCGAATGTCTAACACGGTTGACGTGCCTTAGCGAGTAACACAAAACACTGCGCCTACAACCAAAATTTCTTGGAACGATTGCTGATATTTGTGTGGTCCACCAACACAAAGACTTCACGCTTGATATTAGAGTAATCTCAAACAATAATCACCGAGAAGAATTGGTCTTTCCCTAAATTCTGAATGGGAGCCAAAAGTCGGGATAACGAGGCCTAGTTAGGTTGATATTATTAAAACGGATCTTAAAAAGCAAATATATGATAGATTAAACCAGATTCATTTGAATCGGGACAGACCAGAGCGGTGGCCTTTTGTGAACACACTAATTAATCTCTTGGTCTTATTATGACGTTAGGTCTTTATTAAGTTAGCGAATATCTGTTTCTGAACACAGAATTGTGTGTCTAGACTTATTTTTATTGTATTTACAACAGACTGTACCATTGTCTCTAGGCACATCTGCGGCTGAAACGTTCATGAAAGCCAGGCAATGTGCGCATGTCATATTATGAATGTGTGTTTGTGGCCTCAGGGATCCAGCATGCAATGCGCATGCGCCATATTGTCATCTGTGGCCTGTCCAGCCCTACAATATTTTCCCACATTATCTCATTAACTGCACGATTTTCGGGGGAAAAAAAAGTTATCGAACGCAATATGCGTGTTTTTATGTTCTCTACACCTTAGTATTAAACACTCTTCAATCTAAGAAGAACTGAGCCAGATATTTTCATGAACTTTAAGCTCATGGTTCCATGCATCGTAATTCAATGTTAATAAAATCCAACCAGATGCAACAGTATGCAGATATTTATTTACTGCAAAGCCACGTTGGAGGGAAGTAGCTGTACCAGTATTATGACCTGTACCGGAGGCTGCGGTTACAGTTTTTAGTACTTCTGATGATGGGTGTTTTGATACCCGAAACATGTAGAGTGACTTTGCAGTAAATAAATATCTGCATACTGTTGCACCTGGTTGGATTTTATTAACATTATCATAAAGGTAAATCGGTCTTCATGTAAATTACCCGTTATTCTTGTCAGATTTTAATGAAACTTTAATTTTCTGGACAGATTTTTGAAACATACTCAAACATCAAATTTCAACGGAAATCCGTCGAGTGAGAGCCCACTTGTTCCATGCGGGCGGGCGGACAGAAAGACATGGCGAAGCTAATAGTCGCTTTTCGTAATTTTGCGAATGAGCCTATCAATACCAAAGAATGGAAGAATTTTACTCAGTTTGTTCTGGGAGCGGTATTTCAGCGAATATATTCTACCCTGTATATGGGGCTGAATAATGAAAACTGACAGGTGGAAACAGAATTACTCGGAGAGGCATCTGCTCCAGAGCCACTATCCACCGTCAGACCTTCATTATGAATCTTTCTTAATAATTAATCTGAAAATCTTTAAATATATTATGTATTTTTTAATTAATTCCCACATTTTCTGTTGTTCCGTTTACTTTCTCTAACAATTTCATTCATGAGATATATATCTCATTATTTCTATAATGTTTGTTGCCTTCTGATTTTTGTTCATACTTGTATTGTAAGATGATAAAGTTATCAGATATTTTCGTGGCAGAATTTGTTTCACGGAGTGTACGAGTAACAGAAACGTATAAAAATCTTTCAGTGAAAACATGCTCTCAGTGAGATAAATCTGTGCCATATAGCCTGCGCTGCTATTTCGACAACACTAACACTAGCACGACAGAATAGTCACACAAAAGCCATACACTAAAAAAAGAATGAGGCCTGTTTTAGATAACAGCAGAACTGTGCTCAGAACTACGTCCTTTGCTTACAGCATGTGTACGTGAAGCTTTGTTTTTCCACCGTATTTTTGGCTTCACATCGTATCTCATTTCTCGGTGGCCTTGCGGTCTAAAGCTTAGGTCTGCGACCGCTCGATTACTGGGATCGAGGGTTCGAATCCCGCTGAGGGCATGGATAATATTCTTTGTGTCTGTTGTGTGGGTAACAGCCTCTGCGACGGGCTGATCTCTCATTCCAAGGAGACCTACAGTGTGTGTGTGTGTGGTGTGTCTAATTATGTGTGGTCTAGAAACCTCAACTACGGGCTGCGTTAGGCCCACTTTGGACTCCTGCGCCATAGAAATAAACTCTGTCTCATTGATGCAGCGATATTTAGAAAAGTCCCTACATTAAACTCCTTTAGTCCCCTGTCTGTATACGAAATTTTCACGTACATCGTCAATCAGTTTAGAAACCAAAAACAGGCAACATTTTGTATTCGCTTAAAGGTGTAGCCCTTTGAAGACTGATACAAATAATATGGGGATACCTGAAGAATAAAAGACCAACTTGATGTCACTTGTTATTTTATTTCACTTCTTATGTACTCAACATGTTTCGGACATTAATATATCCATCATCAGGAGCTTGCGACTATGCTGTTGAATTGCCATATTGGTCGTTTTTTTCTTGGTTCGCTGTGTGTTGGAGATTTGGTGCGGTTCTCAAACCTAACTGCACCAAACCTCCAACACACAGCGAAACAAGAACAAAACGACCAATGTGGTAATCAACAGCATAGTCGCAAGCTCCTGATGATGGATATATTAATGTACGAAACATGTTGAGTACATAAGAAGTGGAATAAAATAGCAAGTGACATCAAGTTGGTCTTTTATTCTTACGCTATCACAATGATGCACGGTCCAATAAACATAAGTGAGGATACCTGTTGACCAATGCTCCGAATATCCAGAAGAGCATTACTTTGTTTGAAGATTCTGAAGCTTCGCGAGTTTGTCCTGCTGAAGACTATCTGAAAGGTGAAAATGAGTATGGAATACTTCACTGACAGGGGAACAACTGAATTAAAGGGAAAATCCAGTCCCTTTGGAAATTTATCTGTCACAAATCTCACACTGACTGACCCGGGATCGAGTTTTTCTGAGTAATGTATAAAACTTTGGCTACTAGCTCACAAAGAACACAACTCGCGTCCATTACCGACTGACACAGCCCTTTGTACATTTTCATTCCGCTAAGAAACATTTGATTTGATTACTTAGATTAACTGGTTAATGGATTTTAAGGACATAATCGTATTTGTTGTGAGAATCATACGAACCAGATAATTAAACTCTGTGGACACAGTGTAGCCTTTCTCCTGTTACAGTACATGGTACAACGGACATAAGTAGTTTTCCACACGCCACATACTTAACCCTACTTATAATAGCATAGTAAATATAAGTCATATTGTGTATATAAAAAAAACCGCAGCAAAAAACACTGTAAGCCATATGGGATCCCAAATGCGCACAACCATCCTGTAAAGCAATAACGGTTCTTAACTTAGCCTGAAGATGACTATTATAAGTCGAAACTTGTTGCATTAATATTATATTCTATTATAGTTGTGTTGACGGCAATATATAGTAATAAAGTAAATATATAGATACACAATGGGATGACTTCATTCAAATAGTTACCATTCGGCTTTCGGTGCTGTAGATTTATATTTTCAGACATTTGTATTTTGTTTTACTGAGGATAAATTCTTCTTTAAATAGGATCTCAAAACACAGGTCTAAGACTCTCAGTGTCCTGCGGTAACCACGTTAAAAAATCCACTAAGTATATTTTGTTTTGAGGAAGAGCTCTTTGTTTCTTGACATGTTTGTCTCTTGTTCATTTCTTACAAAACGCAAAAAAACTGTCATAAAAATTATAACTGACCACTGTGACTATGCAGCTCGCTTTCCTCTTATGGCCCAAGATGTAGGCTTACATACTCGCATGTTTTGTTATGTTTTTGCTTAGTTAATGGCCGTTGAACAAATTTGTCCTTTTTCGTGTATGTTGATGTAAGTACCATGCCACTAGAAGTACCCCTTAACATATGAATTTCCTCTCACAACGAAATATGTTTCGTGCAAACACGTATCTTCGCTTACTCGCATCTTTGCAGTAATGGGGAATACCAACATGGAAGCATCTGGAATGTAGCCTAAAATACTCTTATTTTGTGCTTGAAAAGACCTGTGAAACTTCTGAGATTATGAAGATTCATGGAAATTAAATCTTGGTGCTTCCGAAAATACAAATTTACACAGAAAAATTATGAAAAGTATAAACTGTCGTGTTTTTTTTTACAAATATATCAAGCTTTAGGTCTAGAACGTGAACCCACACAGTCGGGTCAATACATCGAAATATTAGAACTAATTATGGTTCATAATTCTTGTCTGAATTTATAAATTCCAGGCGGTCTACAAATATGTGTGATATACACGGCCGCATAGAAATATCAGTATTAATGATACACTGTGCTTTGTTTCGTCTGCTCTTATATTTCCTTCGATAACGAAGTTTTGTAATAGGCAGGCCTAAATAAACAATTCCACTTTTATGGAAACAAAGAAAATTTTCCCCAATACTATTTTGTGTACACAGTGTTGTCAATCACTGCATGGTAGTTATGAAATAAGCAACCGTGAGTATGGAATTACAAAATGTCGAATCTAAACAGGAACATTGAAGTAGCTGATATAAGATGCTATAAAACGGAAATTGGTTTCTTCCTTCTAATCCCCTAGCGTGCATCCTGATACCAGAAGTTGTTTTATAGAAAAATACACCGCACTGTAAAAGAACAAGAAAAGAAATATCGCAGGTGCGGAGCATCGGTAGTTTTCATTATTCAAGTTGTAACAGACGGCTTCTCAGCAAGTTATCAAAGCGGACCAGCAAAGGCTGTACTGGGCGAGAAAAAGAAGAGCCACTGAGCCTAAGAAAGAATGTTTGAGAAACAACTCATGTTACTTTTCAGTTTGGTTGATTATCCTGCTGTATGTCCACTGGACCACTACACTGTTTCTCTAAACTGAGATGACTTTGTGTGGCCGTGAAAAGGAACTGTAAGTGTGGGCTCAATGTAAAATAGACCACAAGAGTTGAAAGAATTACAGAAGTTTTGAACTCAAACTTTCGTTTGCTGTAATTTATACTTTCTAAACAGAATGAATAGTGATCTCTGTTTAGTTTCTAGTATTACAGTAAACAGAACGTCAAGGTGTACAGGAAACTAATGGCCTCCGATTAGTGTATAATGTTACAATTAGACCATACCTGTACGTACAACCGTCTTCCTGAAGATGAGCCCTCGGTTTCGAAACAAGTAGAAGACAACGTAAAAATTAAAATATTAGTTTAAGAAAGGTGCATTTTGTTGGTTCATATTGTACGATTATATTACAATGCACGGTACAAAAATAAAATAAAATTGGACTCTAATCCGTCATGAATATATTGTTATATGCAGGTTATATTTTGGTATATTATCTTTGAACCGTTCATGACCACAAAATCTTCCAGCTTTCCTCCCAAATTTATAGTGACAATAATTTATTATTCACCAACAGATGAATTATGTTGTTGAAAAAAAGATGTTAAACAACCTAATAATTCATTTAAGTGGCTCGGTGACAGCATTTGTCAGCTGTTTATTGCAGTTATTCTGTATTTATTAACCGCTCGGCGCCACGCGTATTCAACAAGTTCGTCTAATGCACCCTTTAACTGGCGGTTTGTCACATGAAACTTACATACATACGAGCTAGGTGCTTCAAAAACCCGCAGAACCTGAGAAGCATGTCTTACAAGGAACTCCGTTAGCCATGGGGTGGATGACTATCCTTCTGAATGCGCAGTTCCTTTCGGTTTTACGGCGCAAACTTGGCCGAGGAATGGAGCGTTACTCTATGTGGACTCAACTGCCCGAAAGATACAACCCGCGAACTTTAAGAACAAAACTTTATATGCCAATTTTTAGGCGCGACTAGAAATTTGCGAAAAGCGACTATTAGCTTCGTTATGTGTGTCTGTCTATCCGTTCGCATGGAACAACTCGGCTTCCACTGGATGGATTTTCATGGAATTTTATATTTGAGGATTTTTCGAAAAACTATCGAGGAAATGTCAACTTTAATTGAAATCTGACAAGAATAACGAGTACTTTACATGAACACTTTACATGTACACTTACGATAATATCTCGCTGATTTCTTCCTACAATGTAACATGTGTCAAACGAAAGCCGTAGAGAAAATCAAAACGCAAACTTCATGTTAAATACTTTTTTTTTCCGAAAGTCGTGCTTTTTATTGATATTGATTTTGATATTTATTTAGCCGCAATTGGGTTGACACCCGGTGGCAGCATTACACGACACATTTACAAACAGACCATACACAAAATACATAGTGAGGAGAAACTGGGAAGTGCGGGCCGTGCCCCGTCTTGTCGAGTTATACCCTGGCATTTGCCTTACAACTGAGGGAAAAGCACGGAAAAAACCTCAGTTAGGGTAGCACAATACCAGAACAATGAACAAAGACACTACAAGTGC
>Ga0131853_10017446_pt1 | contig 13071 bp, 20 predicted proteins | sample TergutLab28metaG_FD_92764 | JGI IMG/M metagenome (GOLD analysis project Ga0131853, IMG submission 92764) | Labiotermes labralis P1 segment gut microbial communities from Petit-Saut dam, French Guiana - Lab288 P1 (version 2) (version 2) | ecosystem: Host-associated > Arthropoda: Insects >...
GCTTCGCCTGGCTTGGCTTGGCTTGTCTTGTCTTGGTTGGCAGGGCTTGGCTTCGATTCGCTTCGCTTGACTTGGTTTGGTTGGCTTGGTTTGACGCGCTTTTGTTGGCTTGGTTTAACTTAGCTTGGCTTGGTTTGGCTTGGCTTGGCTTGGCTGGATGTAATTGGATTGGCTTGGCTTGGCTTGTCTTGGTTTGGATTGGCTTGGCTAACAGGGCTTGGCATTGCTTGGATTGGTTGGTTTGGCTTGGATTGGCCGGCTGGTCTTGGCTTGGCTGTCTTGGCTGGCTGGGATTGGCTTAGCTTAGCTTGGCTTGGCTTGGCTTGGCTTGGCTTGGCTGCCTGGGCTTGGCTTATCTTGGCTTGGCTTGGCTTGGCTGGCTGAGCTTGGCTTGACTTGCCTTGGCTTAGATTGGCATGCCTGGCTGGGCTTGGCTAAACTACGCTTGGCTGGCTGGCTGGGCTTGGCTTGGCTTGCATTGGCTTCGCTTGGCTTGTCTGGCAGAGCTTGGCTTGGCTTTGCTTCGCTTGGATTTTCTTGGCTTGGCTGGCTGGGCATGGCTTGTCTTGGCTTCGCTTAGCATGGCTTCTCTTGCCTGGCTGGGCTTCGATTGGCTTGGCTTGGCTTGGATTGTCTTGGCTGTTTTGGCTTGGTTTGGCTGCGCTTGGCTCGGCTTGGATTGGCTGGGTTTTGCTGGGCTTTGTTGGGCTTGGATTGTCTGGGTTTCGGTGGGCTTGGCTTGGCTGGGCTTGGCTGAGCCTTATCTTGCCTGGGCTGGTTGGGCTGGGCCGCCTGCGCTGGGCTGGCTGGAATGGGCTCGGCTGGGCTGGCTGAGCTCTGCTGTGCTGGATGAGCTGGGCTGCGCTGAATGTGCTGGGCTGTTTTGGCTGGCTGGGCTGGGCGGGGCTGGCTGCCTAGAGATGTGCTGCCTGGGCTGGTTTGGGCTGGCTGACTGGGCTGGGCTGGGATGGTCTGGGATGAGCTGGGCTGGGCTGGGTTGGCTGCCTGCGCTGGTCTTGCTCACTGGTCTGGATGGGCTGGGCTAGGCTGGGCTAGGTGTTCTGGGCTTAGATGGGCTGGCTGGCTTGTATTGGCTGGTTGGCTGGCTGGCTGGCTGGCTGGGCTAGACTGGGCTGGATGGATGGGCTGGGCTAGGATGAGTTGGGCTGGGCTGGCTGGCTGGCCTGGGCTGGGATGTGCTGGCTGGGCTGCCTAGGCTGAATGGCTGGTCTGGCTGGTCTGGCTGGGATGGGCTGGGATCGCTTTCCGGGCTGGGCTGCCTGACTGGTCTGCCTGACTGGGCTGGGCTGGTCTGGGTTGGGCTGGGCTGGGCTGGTCTAGGCTGGCTGGGCTGGGCTTGGCTGGGCTGGTTGTCTGGGATGGGCTGGGCTGATCTGGGCTTGATTGGCTGGCTGACCTGGACTAGTCTGCGCTGGCCTGGCTGCTTGGTCTGGTCTGGTCTGGGCTGGGCTCGCTCGCTCTCTGGACTGGGCTGGCTGAATAGCTTGGGATGGGCTGGGCTGGCTGGCTGCCTGGCTGGCCTGGGCTGGGATTGGCTCGGCTGCCTGAGCTGCCTGGGTTACGCTGGCTGCGCTGGAATGGCTGGTCTGTCTGGGCTGGGCTCGGTGGCTGAATGGGGTGGGCTGGCTGGGCTGACTGGCTGGGCTGGGCTGGGATGGGCTGGCTATCTAGCTGGGCTGACCGGCTGGCTTGTCTGGGCAGGGCTGGACTTGCCTGGCTGGGCTGGGATGGATGGCCTGGATTGGGCTGGGATGGCTGGGCTGTCTGGTCTGGGCTGGCCGGGATGGGCCCGATGGGCTGTGTGGGCTGCGCTGGGCCGTGCTTCGCTTGGCTCGTCTGGGCTAGCTGCGCTGAGCTGGCTGTTCTGGCTCGGCTGGACTCGTTGGGCTGGCTGGGGTGGGCTGGCTGGGCTGCCTGGGCTGTTCTGCGCTAGGATGGGCTGTCTGGCTGGGCAGGGCTGGGCTGGTTGTGCTCACTGGCCTGGGATGTCTGGGCTGGGTGTTCTCGCCTTCGCTGTCTGTGCTGGCTGGGTTGGGCTGGCTGCATGGCTGGGCCGGCTGGGCAGGGCTGACTTGGCTGGCTGAGTTTGTTGGGCTGGGCTGGCTGGGCTGGAGTGGCTGAGCTGGCTGGGCTGGCTGCCTCGGCTGGCTGCCTGAGCTGGCTGCCTGGGCTGGTAGTTTGGCTGGGCTGGCTGGTGCCTTTTGTGTTTGGACTTGCCTGGGCTGGCTGGGCTGGCTGGGTTGAGTTGGCTGGAGTGGCTGGGCTGGCTGGGCTGAGGTGGCTGTAATGGCTGGCTGACTGGGCTGGCTGGGTTGAACTGGCTGGCCTGGCTGGGCTGGCAGCGCTGGCTGGGCTGGCTGGCTGGGCTGAGCTGACTGTGCTGTCTGGTCTGAGCTGGCTGGGCTGGTGGGGCTGGATTTCTAGGCTTGGCTGGCTGGCAGGGCTTGCTGGCTGTGTTGGCATTTTGGGCTGGCTGGCCTAGGCTGCTCTGGCTGGGCTAGGCTGGTCTGGCTGGGCTGCGCTGAGCTTGCTGGGCTGCCTGGTCTGGGCTGAGATGATCTGAGCTAGGGTGGCTGGGCTGAGTTGGGCTGGACATAGCCGTTCTAGCTGGGCTTTGATGGGCTGAGCTGAGCTGGCCTGGATTGGATGCCTGGCTGTGCTGCGCTGGCCTGGGCTCGGATATGATGGTCTGCGCTGGATTTGGCTGGGTTGGGAAGGGCTGGCCGTTCTGGGCTCGCTGGGCTGTGCTAGGCTGGCTGGGCTGAGGTGGACTGGGCTCAGCTGGGCTGGGTTGGGCTGGGCTGGTCTGGCTGGGCTCGTTTGAATGGGCTGGCTGTGCTGGCTGGAAATGTCTCGCATAGCTGGGCTGGCCTGTGCTGCCAGGGCTGGTCTGGGCTTGGATTGCTGGGCTGGGCTAGGATGGCTGAGCTGGGCTGGGCTGGGATGTCTGTGCTGGGCTTGGCTGGCTCTCTGTCTGGCCTGGTCTGGGCAGGAAGGCTGAGCTGGGCTGGCTGAGCTTGGCTGGCTGGACCGGTCTTGGCTCGGTTGATTTGAGCTACGCTGCGCTGGTCTTTGCTATCTGGCTGGCTAGCTGGGCTGGGCTGGGCTGGCTGGCTGGCCTGGGCTGTGTCGGCTGGCTGGGCTAGGCTGTGCTGTGCTGCCTGGCTGGCTGCCTGGGGTGGGCTGGGCAGTCCTAGGCTAGTCTTGGCTGGTTGGGCTGGGCTAGGCTGACCTGGGTTGGGCTGGCTTGGATGGCTTCGCTGCATGGGCTTGCTGGCTGACCAGGGCTGGGCTGGCTGGCTGGCTGGGCTCTGATGGCTGTCTGGGATGGGCTGCTCTGGGCTGGCTGAGCTGGGATGGGCTGATCTGAGCTGGACCGACCTGGCTGGGCTGGGCTTTGCTGCGCTGCCTAGCTGGGCGGTCCTACGCAGGGCTAGGCTGGGCTGGGCCGGGCTGGGCTGGGATGGCCTGGGCTGGCTGGCTCTTCTAGCCTGGCTGACTGGGCTGAGCTGGCTGGATGGTCTAGTCTTGCTGGCTGGGCTGGCTGGGCTGGGCTGGGCTGGGCTGGGTTCTCTGCTCTTGGCTTAGCTGGCCTGGCTGCCTGGCTGGGATGAGCTGGCTGGCTGGGATGGCCAGGGCTGGCTGGATGGGCTGGGTTGGGATGAGCTGGGCTGGGCTGGATGGCTGGCTTGTGCTGGGCTGTGCTGGCTGGGCAGGCTGGCCTGCCTGGGATGGGCTGGGATCGCTGGCTGGGCTAGCTGCGATGATCTCGGTTCGCTGGCTGCGCTGGGCTCTCTGGCTGGGCTAGGTTGGGCTGGGCTATCTGGGCTGGTCTAGGCTGTCCGAGTTGGGCTGGGTTGAGATGGCTGTTTGGGCTGGGCTGGTCTGGGCTGTGTTGGGCTGGGCTGGGATGGGCTGGCTGGCTGGACTGGGTTGGTCTGCGCTGGCCTGTCTGCTTTGGCTAGGCTTGGCTGTTTCCGGCTGGGCCGCCTGGTCTGGGCTGCGCTGGGTTTGTCTGGCTGCGCTGTCTGAGCTGGGCTGGGTTGGGCTGGTTGGGGTGTTCTGGTCTGGGTTGGGATGGCTTGGCTGGGCTGGCTGGCCTGGGTTCGCCAGGCTGGGCTGTGCTCCGCAGCTTAGGCTGGGCTCGGGAAGCTCGGCTGGCCTTGGCAGTCTGGGCTGGGCTGGTTGGGCTGGGCTTGGCTGGGTTGTCTTGGCTGGGCTGGCTGAGCTGGGCTGAACTGGGCCGGGTTGGATGTCCTGTGCTCGGCTGTCTGTGAAGGGCAGTGCTGGGCTGGGCTGGCTATGCTGTGCTGGCTAGGCTGAGCTAGGATGTGCTGAGATGGATGGTCCAGGCTGGGCTACCTGCGCTGGCTGGGCTGGCTGGGTTGGGCTGGTCTGTGCTGGGGTGGGCTGGGCTGGGCTGGCAGGGATGTGGTGGGTTGGGCTGGGTAAGCTGAGCTGTGCTGGGCTCGTCTCTTCTGGCTTGGCTGGGCTGGGCTGGGCTGGGTACGATGGCTGGGTTTTGTTGGGCTGGGCTGTGCTGGGCTCGGCTGGACTGGCTGTGCTGAGATGGTGTGGGTTGGCTGCACTGACTGGGCTTCGCTGAGAGGACTGTGCTGTGTGGGCTGGAATTGTCTGGGCTGTCTGGTCTGGGCTGGTCTGAGCTTGGCTTGGCTTGGCAGGGCTGGGCTGGTTGGCTGGATGGCCTGGTCTTGGCTTGGCTTGGCTGGGCTGGCGTGTGCTAGATGGGCTGGGCTGGGCTGGCTGGGTTGGCTTGGCTTGGCTTGGCTTGGCTTGGTTTGTTTTGGCTTGGCTTGGCTTGGCTTGGCTTGGCTTGGCTTGGCTTGGCTTGGCTTGGCTTGGCTTGGTTTGTTTTAGCTTGGATTTAATTTGCTTCGCTGCGCTGAGCTGAGCTTGGCTTGTCTCGTTTTGGCTGCGGTGGGCTGCCTAGGTGGCTGGCTGGACCGAGCTGAGCTGGCTGGCTGGCTGGCTTGGGCTGTGCTGGCTGGCTGGCCTGGGCTGTGCTGGCTGGCTGGGCCAGGCTTGGCTGAATAGCTGGGCCAATCTGGGCTGACTGGCTGGGATGGGCTGGGCTGGCTGGCTAGGCCTGTCTGGGCTGGCTGCCTTGGACGGCTTGGGATGGTTGGCTGAGCTGGCGGGCTGGGCTTCCCTGGCCTGGGCTGTCTCGCTGGCTCGGCAAGGCTAGGCTGGCTGCCTGGGCTGGGATGGGCTGGCTGGCCAGCTACTCTGGTCTGTGTTGGCGGGCTAAATGTTTGGGCTGGGCTGGGCTGGCTGGCTGGCTGGCTGGGCTAGTTTGGGCTGGCTGGTTGGCCTGGGATGGGCTGGGCTGTCTGGCTGGGCAGGGCTGGGCTGGACTGGGCTGGCTGGGCTGTGCTGGCTGGCCTGGATGTGTTAGCCTGGTTGCGCTGTGCTGGCTGGCCTGGCTGGGCTGGGCTGGATGGCTGGCTGGGTTTGGCCGCCTGGGCTTGCTGGGATGGACTGGGCTGGCTGGCTGAGCTGAGCTGGATAGGCAGGGCTGGCAGGATGTCCTGGGCTGGGCTGGGCTTACTGGCTGGGCTTGGCTGGGCTGGGCTTGGCTGGGCTGCGCTGGGCTGGCCTGGCTACCAGGCTTGGCTGGGCTGTTGGCTTGCCGGATGGCTGGCCTGGGCTGGTCGGGCTTGCTGGCTGGTCTGGGCTTGCTTGGCTGGGCTGGGCTCGTTGGCTGTCCTGGGATGAGCTGAGCTAGCTGGCCGGTTGGTCTGGGCTGGGCTGGGTGGGCTGGCTGGGATAGGCTGGCAGGGCTGGCTGGGCTGGGCTGGCAGAACTGGGCTGCGCTGGGCTGGGCTTGGCTGGCTGGGCTAGAACGAATGGGCTGGGCTGTGCTGCGCTGTCTGTGTTGGGCTGGGCTCTCTGGGCTGGTCCGCCTGGAATGGGCTCGATGGGCTGGCTGGGCTGGGATGGGCTGTGCTTCGCTTGGCTTGGCTGGTTGCGCTTGGCTGGCTGTTCTAGCTGGGCTGGACTGGTCGGACAGGTTGCGGTGGCCTGGCTGGACTGGCTGGTCTGTGCTGGACTCGGTTTCTTGAGCTGGGGTCCCTGACCTGGGCTGGCTGTGCTGGCCCGCTTGGGATGTCTGGGCTGGATGGTCTGGTCTGGGCTGGCTTTGCTGGCCGGGCTGGGCTGGCTGCAAGCCTGGGCCGGCTGGGCTGGATTGGACTGGCTGCCTTGGCTGTCTGAACTCGGCTGGGCTGGCTGGGTTGGCTGGGTTGAGCTTGTTGGCCTGGCTGGTGTGGGCTGGCTGGGCTGGCTGGGCCGGCCGGTCTCGGCTCGGCTCGGCTGGGCTCCCTGGTCTGGCTTGGTTGGGCAGGCTGGGCTCGCTGGTGTGGACTGGGCTGGCTGGGCTGGGCTGGTTTGCCTGAGCTGGCTGTGCTGACTAGTCTGACCTGCTTGGGCTGGTTGGGATGGTTTGCTGGGCTTGGCTGGCTGGCTGGGCTTGCCTGGGTTGGGCTGGGCTGGGCTGTCTGCGCTGGCTGGTTTGTGCAGGGGTGACTGAAATGGGATGGGCTTGCTGGGCTGCTTGGTTTCGAATGGGCTGGCCTGAGCTAGGGTGGCTGACTGAGCTGGTCTGGGCTGCCCTGTCTGGACTGGGCTGGTTTGTGTGGACTGGCTGCGATGGGCTGTGTTGTGCTGGCCTGGGATAGCTGGGTTGTCCTGGATTTGGCTGGTAGGCTGGGCTGTGCTGAGAAGGTTTGAGCTGCCTGCGCTTCGCTGAATAGGCTGGGTTGCGCTGAACTGTGAAGCCCGGGCTGCCCGGGTTGGGCTGAGTTGGCTGACCTGGCCGGGCTCGGGTGAGCTGAGCTGGGCTGGGCTGGGCTGGGCTGGTATGGCTTACCTGGGGCGGGGTGGGCTGGGCTGGGTTGGGCTGGGCTGGCCGGACTGGGCTTGCTGGGCTGTGCTGGGCTGGCTTGGCTGGGCTGGACTGTTATGGGCTGGGCTCGGCTGGGCTCGTCTCGGGTGGGCTCGTTGGGCTGTGCTGGGCTGACTTAGATGGCCTGGACTGCGCTGGTTTGGGTAGTGCAGGGCTGGGCTAGCTGGGCTGGGATGGATTGGGAGGCCTGGTTCTGCTGGGATGGTTGGGCTGGGCCGGGATGTGATGAGCTTGGGTGGGCTGGGCTCGGCTGGCAGGTCTAGCTGGGCTGGGCTAGCTGAACTGGGCTGGGATGGGCTGGACTGGACTGGGCTGGGCTGGTCTGGCATGGTTGGGCTCGGCTGGGCTGGGCTAGGCTGGTTGTGATGGCTGGTCTGGGCTTTGCTGGGATGGCTGGACTGGCTGGTCTTGCTCGGCTATGATGCGTTGATCTGGCTGTTATGGTCTGGCTCGGCTGGGCTGGGCTGTCTGTGCTGGGCTTGGAATGCTGAGCTGGCTGCGCTGGGCTGGCCTGGCTGGTTTGAACTGGGCTGCGCTGGGATATGATGGGCTGGTCTGGCTGGGCTGGCTGGGCTGCTCTTGAAGGGGCTGGCCTCGAATTAGCTGGCTTTGGTTGGTCTGGGCTGGGCTGAACTGGGCTCTCCTGGGCTGGCGTGGGCAGCCTTTGGCTGGACTGGGCTGGACTCGCATGACTTGGGATGGGATGGCCTGGGCTTGCCTGGGCTGGGCTCGGCTGGCCTGGCCAAGGCTGGGCTGCCTGAGCTGTCTAGGCTGTGTGGGCTGTCTGGCTTTGGCTGGCTGGGCTGTCTGGGCTAGCTGGGCCGGACTGGCTGGGCTGGCCTGGCTGGACTGGGCTCGCTGATCTGGTTGGGCTGCGCTGTCTGGGCTGGGCTGTCTGGGTTAGCTGGGCTGGCTGGGCTGGCCTGGCTTAGCTGGACTTGTCGGGCTGGCTGGGGTGGTCTGGCTGGGCTGGCTGGTCTGTTCTTGTCTCGGTTCCCTGGGCTGGGCTGCCTGGTCTGTTCTGGGCTGGGCTGGCTGAACTGTCTGGCCTACGATGTCTGGGCTGGATGGTCTGGACTGGGCTGGCTGTGCTGGCTGGGCTGAGCTGGCTGGCTTACTGGGCTGGCTGCTTTGGCTGTCTGGACTCAGCTGGGCTGGCTGGCCTGGTTGGGTTGACCTTGATGGGCTCGGCTGGCTCGGCTGGCTCGGCTGGCTCGGTTCGGCTCGGCTCGGCTCGGCTCGGCTCGGCTCCCTGGGCTGGCTTGGTTGGGCAGACTGGGTTGGCTGGGATCGGCTGGTCTGGCTGGGCTGACCTGGCTGTGTTGGTTGCTCTGAGCTGCTTGGGCTGGTTGCGCTGGTTTGCTGGGCTTGGCTAGTTGTCTGGGCTGGCTAGCTGGGCAGGCTGGCTGTTCTGGCCTGGGCTGGGTTGGGCTAGACTGGCTGCGCTAGCTGGGCTGTGCAGGGGTGACTGGAATGAGCTGGGCTTGCTGGGCTGCTTGGGTTTGAATGGGCTGGGCTGAGCTGGGGTGGCAGAATGGGCTGGGCTGGTTTGGGTGGTCTGGCTGGGCTGGGATGTGTTGTGCTGGCCTGGGCTCTCTGTGTTGGCCTGAATTTGACTGCCTGGCTGGGGTGGTCTGGGATGGGTTTGATTGCCTGCGCTTCGCTGGATAGGCTGAGTTGGGCTGAGCTGGGCAGTCCGGGCTGCCTGGGTTGGGCAGATTTGGCTGAGCTGGCCTGGCTCGGGTGGACTGGCCTGGGTTGTGCTGTGCTGGTATGGTTTAGGTGGGGCGGGGTGGGCTGGGCTGGATTGGGCTGGGATGGCTGGGCTGGCTGTGCTGGGCTTGGCTGAGTTGGCTGGGCTGGCTGGAATGGTCTGGCTGAGCTGGGCTGAGTGGAGCTGGGATGGGATTGCCTGGGCTGGATTGGGCTGGGTTGGGCTGGGCTGTCTGGGCTGGGCTCGCTGGGCTGTGCTGCGCTGCCTGGGCTGGGCTCGACTGGGCTGGGCTGGGCTGGGCTTGGCTGGGCTCGTCTCGGTTGGGCTCGCTGTGCTGTGCTGGGTTGACTTAGCTGGGCTGGACTGCGCTAGTTTGGGCAGTGCTGGGCTGGGCTAGCTGGGCTTGGCTGGCCTGGCTGAGCTTGGCTTGTCTGTGCTGTGCTGGCTGGGCTGGGCTGGTGTGATTCTGATGGGCTGGGCTGGGCTGGGATGAGAGGCCTGGCTGTGCTGTGCTAGCTGGGCTGGGCCGGGATGGGATGGGCTGGGGTGGGCTGGGCTCGGCTGGCAGGGCTACTTGGGCTGGGCTAGCTGGTCTGGTCTGGCATGGTTGGGCTGGGCTGGGCAGGGCCTGGCTGGCTGTGTTCGTTGGGCTGGGCTTTGCTGGATGGCTGGGCTGGCTCGGCCGGCTCGGCCGGCTCGGCTCGGATGCGTTGATCTGGCTGGTATATTCTGGCTCGGCTGAGCTGAGCTGTCTGGGCTGGGCTTGGCTGGCTGGCCTGGCTGCGCTGGGCTGGCCAGGCTGGTTTGAGCTGGGCTGCGCTGGGATGTGCTGGGCTGGTCTGGCTGGGCTGGCTGAGCTGCTCTGGGCGAGGCTGGCCTGGAATTAGCTGGCTTGTGTTGGTCTGGGCTGCGCTGGCCTGGGCTGTCCTGGGTTGGCCTGGGCTGGACTCGCATGCCTTGAGCTGGGATGGCTGGGCTTGCCTGTGCTGGTCTCGGCTGGGCTGGCCAGGTCTGGGCTGCCTGAGCTCTCTAGGCTGTGTTAGCTCTCTGGCCTGGGCTAGCTGGGCTCCCTGGGCTAGCTGGGCCGGGCTGGCTGCGCTGGGATGGTTGGACTGGGCTCGCTGGTCTGGTTGGGCTGCAGTCTGTGGGCTGGGCTGTCTGGGTTGGCTTAGCTGGCTGGGTTGGCTGGGCTGGCTGGGATGGCCTGGCTTGACTGGCTGGGCTGGGCTGGCTGGGCTAGCTTCGCGTGTCTGTCTTGGATGGCTGCGCTGGTCGGGCTGGTCTATCTGGGATGGCTTAGCTCTCTGGGCCGGCCCGGCTGGCTGGGACGGGCTGGCTGGCCTGGCTGGTCTGGGATGGCTTGCCTGCGCTGGCTGGGTTGGGCTGGCTGGCCTGGATGGCCTGGGCTGGTTGGTCTAGGCTTGCTGGGATGGCTGGGCTTGGCAGGACTGGTTGGGCTGTCTGGGCTGGGCTGGGCAGCCTGGGCTGAGCTGCGCAGGGATGAGGTGTTGTGGCTGGGCAGAGATGGGTTGGGCTGCCCTCGCTGGGCTGGTCTTGGCTGTGTGGGCTGCCTGGGCTGAGCTGTGTTGTGCTCGCCTGTGTTGGCTTTTATGGCCTGGGATTTTCTGGCTGGCTGGGCTGTGTTGTTCTGCCTGGGCTTCGCTGGATTGGCTAGGCTATGTTGGGCTGGGCTGCCTGGGCAGGCTGTGCTGTGATTCCCTGGGCTGGGCTGGGCTGGGCTAGGCTGGGCTTTCTGAGTTGTCCTGGCTTACCTGGGCTGAGCTGGACTTCGCTGGTTTGGTCTGGGCTGGGCTGGTCTAGCTGGGCTTGGCTGGGCTGACTGGGCTCTCCTTGGCTGTGCTTTGCTGGCTGGGCTGGGCTGGGCTGGCACTGCTGTGCTGGGCTGGGCTGGGCTAGCAGGGCTGGTTGGACTGGGCAAGATAGGCTGGGCTGGGCTGAGCTGGGCTGAGCTGAGCTGGGCTGGTTGTGCTAGGATGAAAGGGCTGGCTATGCTGGCTGGACTGGTCTCGCATGCCTGGGCTGGGCTGGGTCGGCTGGGCTGGCCTGGGCTTGGATATCTAGGCAGGGCTGGGATGGCTGTGATGGCTCGGCTGGGCTTTGCTGCTCTGCCTGTGCTGGGCTACGCTTATCTGGCCGGTATGGGCAGGCTGGTCTGGGCTGGGCTGGCTAGGCTGGGGTTGGCTAGCTGGGCTGGTTGGGCTGGCAAGCTGAACTGGGCCTGGCTGAACTGAGCTTGCTGGCTGGGCTGGGCTGGGTGGTTCGGCTGGCTGAGCTGGGCTGGGCTGGCTGCCTGGCTGGCTGGGTTGGGATGGCTGACACACTCTATAAAGCAGTACACAATAGACAGCAGTACACACACAATACAGCAGTACACACATAGACAGCAGTACACACAGAGTACAGCAGTACACACACAATACAGCAATACACACTTAGACGGCAGTACACACACAGTACAGCAGTAAACACATAGACAGCAGTACACACATAGACAGCAGTACACACACAATACAGCAATACACACATAGACAGCAGTACACACACAGTACAGCAGTACACACATAGGGAGCAGTACACACAAAATACAGCAGTACACACATAGAGAGTAGTACACACACAATACAGCAGTACACACATAGACAGCAGTACACACACAATAAAGCAGTACACACACAATACAGCAGTACACAGATAGACAGCAGTACACACATAGACAACAATACACACATAGACAGCAGTACACACACAGTAGAGCAGTACACACATAGACAGCAGTACACACACAATACAGCAGTACACACATAAACAGCAGTACACACACAAGACAGCAGTACACACACAATGCAGCAGTACACACACACAATTCAGCAGTACACACATAGACAGCAGTACACACACAGTACAGCAGTACACACATAGACAGCAGTACACACACAATATAGCAGTATACACATAGACAGCAGTACACACACAATACAGCAGTACACACATAGACAGCAATACACACACAGTAGAGCAGTACACACATAGACAGCAGTACAAACTCAATACAGCAGTACACACATAGACAGCAGTACACACACAATACAGCAGTACACACACAAACAGCAGTACACACACAATACAGCAATACACACATAGACAGCAATACACACACTATACAGCAGTACACACATAGACAGCAGTACACACACAATACACCAATACACACATAGAAAACAGTATACACACAATACAGCAGTACACACATAGACAGCAGTACACACATAGACAGCAGTACACACACTATACAGCAGTACACACATAGACAGCAGTACACACACAATACAGCATTACACACATGGACAGATGTACACACACTATACAGCAGTACACACACTATACAGCAGTACACACATAGACAGTAGTACACACACAATACAGAAGTACACACATAGACAGCAGTACACACACTATACAGCAGTACACACATAGACAGCAGTACACACACAATACAGCAGTACAAACATAGACAGCAGTACACACACTATACAGCAGTACACACATAGAGAACAGTACACACACAATACAGCAGTACACACATGGACAGATGTAAACACACTATACAGCAGTACACACACTATACAGCAGTACACACACAGTACAGCAGTACACACACAATACAGCAGTACACACATAGACAGCAGTACACACACAATACAGCAGTACACACATAGACAGCAGTACACACACTATACAGCAGTACACACATAGACAGCATTACACACACTATACAGCAGTACACACATAGACAGCAGTACACACACAATACAGCAGTACACACATGGACAGATGTACACACACTATACAGCAATACACACATAGACAGCAATACACACACTATACAGCAGTACACACACAGTACAGCAGTACACACACAATACAGCGGTACACACACACTACAGCAATACACACATAGACAGCAGTACACACACAGTACAGCAGTACACACACAGTACAGCAGTACACACACAATACAGCAGTACACACACAATACAGCAATACACACATAGACAGCAGTACATACACAGTACAGCAGTACACACACAGTACAGCAGTACACACACAGTACAGCAATACACACATAGACAGCAATACTTACACAGTACAGCAGTACACACACAATACAGCAGTACACACACAGTACAGCAGTACACACACAATACAGCAATACACACATAGACAGCAGTACATACACAGTACAGCAGTACACACACAATACAGCAGTACACACATAGACAGCAGTACACACACAATACAGCAATACACACATAGACAGCAGTACACACACAATACAGCAGTACACACACAGTACAGCAGTACACACACACAATACAGCAGTACACACACA
>Ga0131853_10017447_pt1 | contig 13070 bp, 7 predicted proteins | sample TergutLab28metaG_FD_92764 | JGI IMG/M metagenome (GOLD analysis project Ga0131853, IMG submission 92764) | Labiotermes labralis P1 segment gut microbial communities from Petit-Saut dam, French Guiana - Lab288 P1 (version 2) (version 2) | ecosystem: Host-associated > Arthropoda: Insects >...
CCCCATCCGGTCACTCGCCTTCCATTGGCTCCTCCACCAGCCTGCCAGAACCCTGTCAGGTATAAATACACCACACATCCCATGCCCTGTCATAATTCATCCACCTGCCTATGAAGATGGAACCGATACAGTGTTCTGAAATGTCGGCTATTAGAACTCAGACGCCGGGGAATTACCCAAAAGAAAACATATTGCATATAGAACATGGCGAAAGCTTAGAATTAAAAAAAAAGTTTTAGGTTTACATTTCCCGCCTTCCAAGAACAGAACCAATTTGCTGGCAGTAGCTAATGTATAGATATTTGCAAGCAGTGTGGGGTATGTGCCTGGTGTGGCGGCCATTACTTTTATAGAAATTACGCAACCGGCTGGCAAACTTTTGACTTTGTGACTTGCCTCGTTTAATTTGTCTGCGTCTGGACTTTTTACCTTCAATGGATAATTTCAATTCTGTTCGACAGAAAAGAATTTATAAACTTAATTTTACTGAACGAAATTTTAATTTCCGACGTGCCACGGTGCCACATCCGCACATGCGTTCTCGATATACCACATCCCGCTGCAGTAGCCATAATACTCTGTCCATGCAAGGTCATGTGGTACCTCCGTAAGCCTCATTCACTGCTGTGCACAAAAAAAAAAAACTAATCTCGATGTATGAACTTTCTTTATTGTCTGTGCAGTTATGTTGTAAGGCAGTTTGATGGTAGACGTGCTGTTTCTCTACGTATGTTATACGTAAAGTTTCAGCTCCTACCGCGCAGTAAACACTCTCGTTCTCGTTTATAAAATAAAAATCAGTTGATACTGTATAGGGAGGTAATCGGTTACTGTTTTCAGACCCAAGCAGGCGGTACAGGCAGAACGGTAAATGCAGGAATAGCTGGACTTCAGACAGCGAATGTTTCTTTGGTTAAGCAGATAAGCTGCATGGTGAAACGAATTGCCTTCTTAATCTAGATGTGTAGCTGTATGTTTGTGTGTACATTCCAGTGCCCTGTGTGGCGACCTGACACTTCGGAGCTGCAATAAACTGAAAGCGTCAATGTTTATAACCAGCCTAAACACACAGTAGCCCTGAAGCACAGTCTGTGCAGTACAGCCTGAATTTGAAACCACAGAGTACCTGGTATGAAATCTGTTTATCTTCCTGTGTTATCTTTGCCTTTGTACAAACAAGATGTGAATTTTCGAACTCATCCCATATCACTGATCTCCATAGACACGTCACTTAACAAAATATCCTAGGGTCATCGCGGATCATCTGTCATGTAACATACCGCTCTAAACCCTCGGCCAAACTACGCCGTTTGCATTACGACGGACCGTCACTCAGCCGCTGTCCCGATGTCTTTCGAAACGCAACCGCAGCCACGTGCCATAACTGTCAGTTGCTGGCACGTGGCTGCACCTTAGCTCAGCCCATTTACTGTCGCACTGTCACGCAGAAGGTCGCGTTCAGACCCAGGGCAGACCATGATATAGAACTTGAAGAAATTATTTGAAAATGTGGCGAGCTGCAAACACCTGTGGGCAACTGTGGCAGATGGAAGTTGCAAACTAAGGGAAGAGTGGATCAGGGCATTGGCTGCTACCGTTCGGTCCACAGCTTACCTGTTTCAGTTTGATGTATGAAGATACAAATAGTAGAATGTACAGAACTGAATTTTGTGGGTGGAACTGTCTCACTAAGGGCAGAATGCAGGCTCAGGGTTTTCGAGAGAGAACAGGTTGCTGAGGACGGTACTCGGGCCTGAGAGGGAGGATGTGAGAGGAGCGTAGTAATGACTGTCATGATTTGTGGTAATGCACAACAAACAAATTGCGGTGGGTGCAGTGTGTAGAACGAATGGGGACAAGATGGGTGCTACGAGGGTTTTGGTGGGAAAACCTGCAGGAAGGAAGGAAGACCTATGCGTCAAACATACCAACCCACTAAACACGCACCCCCACCCCCAACCCAATTGAATACCATAGACAACACAACCTATTATCACGGCCCCCAAACAACCCCTCCCCCCAATACCTACCCACATACTTACATCCTACCAGTCATTGGCCATTAGACTTCCCACTAAATAAACTGATTGTAATGCGTAACGATGATGAGATCTCAGCATCACCACACAATATAGGCATATATATGATACTCTTTGAGCAAAATTGTAATAACCTGAAGATGGCCGCTATTGGCCGAAACATGTAGTTATTTTTTGCTATTAAATACCATCATAAACCCATACTACCATGGTTGTGGTTTCATTACTGATATTTACCGCACTATTAATCTATGCGTGTGTGAGGTGGTAAAATTCAAAAGGGCCTAAAGAAGAGCGATAGAGACAAGTGGCTGGCTTTTGTGACGACGGTAATGAACATTTGGGTTCCATAAAATCAGGGAAATTCTGGACTAGCTGAGGAAGTGTGAGCTTATTTCAATCGAATCAGACCAAGAGTGAGTTAGTTCGTTAAGTAGCTAGTCAGTCATCCAGTCAGTCAGACATTCGCTCACTTAGTTTGTCGGTCATTCAGTCAATCAGTCATTCAGTCTCTCATTCAATCAGTTGTCGGCCTGTCAGTCATTCTGTCACTCAGTCTATCGGTCGGTCAATCAGTCACCACTGAATCAGTTGGTCGGTCAGTCAGTCACTTATTCAATCAGTCGGTCGGTCTGTCAGTCATTCTGTCAATCAGTCGATCGGACAGTCAGTAAGTCATTCATTCAGTAAGTCAGTCACTCATTTAATCAATCTGTCGGTCTCTCAGCCAGTCATTCCGTCACTCAATTAGTCAGTCAGTCAGTTAGTCATTCGCGACATTTTTTGTGTAGTCATTTCCGACAAGTCACAAGCCATGCTGCTAGTCGGAACGTTTAGTGCCTTCTGTTGCCAAATGTTTACTGCAGCAGTATGGACACAGATTCTCTCTCTCTCTCTCTCTCTCTCTCTCACGATAAACGAACCACAGCTGAGCTAATCCACACGTTCTTCGCGTTTCACGAAAACTAAAAGTTCATTACCTTAGTCACAAGAGCAGACAATCCTAAGTCGATATTACGTTTCGTATTTCTTAGAACGCGGCCAAATTCACTAAGGTGGAGTGCTGTCCGCGCCTGATCATTCAGTACAGCTGCGAATGTCTTGACCCACAGCCTGAGGAGGCACCGTGCTGTAGAGTTTACTGACTAGTATAAAATGCGTTATAGTGTGTGCAGTGGAATGCGTTCAAGTTGTTCTTAAAAAGGATAATATTAAATTTTTTTTTCACGTATGTATGTGTGTGTTTGTGAGGAAGTGAATTGAACTTTTGCGTATCACAAGAGAGACCGTGAGGGAATGCCGTTTCAGGCAAAAATTGTACCGCATATTTAAACTCCTTATTTTAAATGACAATCATTAACAGAAACTCCTGCTTTCCAGTTACAGCTCGTTGTTTGGAAGAAATTTCAACATGGAATAAAGATCTTCATGTTTAATGCGGCTGTGAAATTTACAGTTTGAAATGGCACCACGTGCTTTGCCTTAGAGGTCGGATATTTGAGGGTTTTCTGAAAAGGGGGCCGACAGAATTAGCGGTATTTTGTTGGGGGTACGGAGTGGCACGGGGGGGGACGAGAAATTGTGGTGTGGACACTGGAGTGTCAGAGTGGCTGTGTCGATGTTAAGTGCCGTAGAACTGAGAGTGGAAAACGGTAAGATCTTTATAATGAATTCATTTAAAGTTTCGACGTGTGGTGGTCACTATATGTACCGCCAGTTTAACATTCAGCAAGTCTACGTTCTGCCCACACAGTGTATTTATGTGTTTTGTGTGGATCTGAGAACAAACAGCGTTTATTTCTCTACACAACATTAAAGTGACTGGTTTTTATAACAGACATTTAACCCTTTAAAGCCCAGTGGTCACTATATGTACCGCCAGTTTAACATTCAACAAGTCTACGTTCTGCCCACACACTGTATTTATGTGTTTTGTGTGGATCTGAGAACAAACAGCGATTATTTCTCTACACAACATTAACTGACTGGTTTTTATAACAGACATTTAACCCTATAAAGCCCAGTGGTCAATATATGTACCGTCAGTTTAACATTCTGCAATTCTACGTTCTGCCCACACAGTGTATATATGTGTTTTGTGTGGATCTCAGAACAAATAGCGATTATTTCCCTATACAACATTAACTGACTGGTTTTCATAACAGAGATTTAACCCTCTAAAGCCCAGTGGTCACTATATGTACCGCCAGTTTAACATTCAACAATTCCACGTTCTGTCCACACAGTGTATTTATGTGTTTTGTGTGGATCTGAGGAAAAACAGCGATTATTTCCCTATGGATTTGTAATCGATTGGTTTTTAGATCGTTCGCAAAGCTGCGAAAATCAATTGTTCATTTCATCACGTCTGTCTGTCTGTCTGTCTGCCCCATGCAACAACTCGGCTCCCAATGGACAGATTTTCATGAAATCTGACATTTCGGAAATTTTGGAAAATCTGTCGAAGAAATTTAAGTGCCATTGAAACCTATCAACAATAACGGTACCTTACCATAACGGTACCTTACAATAACGGTACCTTAAGTAATGGTACCTTACAATAACGGTACTTTACTGTAACGATCACTTACAATAACGGCACCTTACAGTAACGGTACCTTACAATAACGCTACCTTACAATAACGGTACTTTACAAGAAAGGTACCTTACAGTAACGGTACCTTACAATAACGGTACGGTACTTTACAAGAAAGGTACCTTACAATAACGGTACCTTACAATAAGGGTACCTTACATGAAGCCCATTGTACATTTTTGGTAATATCTCGCTCAGTTCTTCTTAGAATGAGAAATGTTTCTGACATATTTGTGGAGAAAATCAAAACACACATTTTGTGTTCAAGAATATTTTCCGAAAATCGTACCGTTTAAGAGATAATGTGGAACAATATGGTACAGCGGGACAGGCCACAGATGGCATTTTCATACGAAACATAGGCGTTGCGTGCTCAATAACTTAGGCTACAAGCACACACCAATGACATATAATACCTACTGCTTTCGCACGCCAACAGTGGTTACGCGCAAGCGCCACACTGTTCATTGATATGTGTATTGCCTGCCTTGTTAAAAACAGGCTGGACGGTTACTACGCCAACCACTGCACATATATAAAATGTGCACATTAAAACATTAAAAACACTCCGAAATGTTTCGGTCCTAGGACCATCATCTGGGAACCATAACGTCCTTGCTAAAGTTAAACTATAAAATATCACATTAATTTCGCTGTACCAATTGGGTGTTGTGGCAACATGCTGCCACAACATCCAACTGGTACAACGAAATTAATCTGTGACTATTTCTAGTGTGACTTTAGCAAGGAATTTTATATGTGTGCAGTGGATGGTGTAATAATTGAGTAACTTGACAACGTGCACGGTGTAACAATAAAAGCAAGCTGGAGGCTGTTTACAGCGCGGTACGACCTGAACATTAAATGCAATTCAGTAGCTATTTGTCTTCAAATGGCCAGTATAAGGTATGGAGCTTATGAAATTCAGAGTAAATGCTGGCTTGACTGCTGGTAGAAAAAATATCTCTGTAAGTATCATTTGGCTACTCACCAAACACTGCAAACAACGAATGTCGGATTTTCTTCGTCTGTTGGGTCGTGATATTCAGTATTTCTGAATGATATGAATGTACATTTTACAACAAATGCTGCTTGTAAGGAAGTAACTGTCACACGCACTGCTGTGTAGCGAAGTATATATAAACAGTTACGTCGTTTGTCTGGTATTACGTCTCGGTTTACACACCTGCTGTGTTCTGTATCATGCAGGTCACACGGCAACACACAGCTGCATACAGTAGGCGTTTGAAGAGCGCTCAGTGTTAGCAATTGATGTATTGTATTGTATTGTTGCCTTGTTGCAACTCTGTGAGTCTTAGAGTTTAGTAACGAGAAAATGTGTTTTTTAACTAAGTAACAATTTGTCCTGAAAATTGTCTTAACTTCATTAATTTGCCAAATAGTTCCAGGCCTCAAAATTTGTTCTGCTCAAAACTCTTAACCCTCACCACTTTAGTTTACACGTCGTATTTCTTGGACCTCGTTATTACGGACACAGTTTATTGTCAGACACGCTTACAAATTAAGTTCACAGTACGGACAAATCTTGATATTGAAAGGAGGGTTCATAATTTCATGTTGTGACAAACGAAATACTCGAAAAAGTTTTGTCTTTTGTATTGATTTATACTTCAGAGACATTCACAAATGGTGCTTGTAAGCAACTGTAAATCAGCAAATTTTGATACATATATTAGGAGCGTCGGGAGTGTACAGTTTTTAGAACAGCAGCGAACGCAGAACTGACAACAGAATTTGCGATTCTTCTGATGCACATTTCGAATTGCAATAAACTTCAGTGACTGATTTGCGAAATTAAGCGAACGCGATCCACAAGCGCGTCCTTCGATATCGACTCGCGAAGTGGGTCCTACCACCACACACCACGACGCCCAACTGTGGCTCAACGCGCCGTCAGACACTCCGGATGCGAGTCGAAAGAAGTCGCTCTCGGCGCAGAATCCAAAAGTCGGACGTGGCAAAGCAAACGCTGAGAGCCACTAAATAAGCCATTCAACAGAAAACGTTGTCGGCGGTGGCCTCTATAAGAAGATACGTGAGGAGAAAGCCGGTTCAGTTGATGGTGATTATGATTTTGTTAGCAGGTACTCGCTTTGAATCCCGGCGATAGCATGGATTGTCCTGACTCAAATTTTCGCGGTTTTAGTTGGTGATTTCAGACCAGTTGCTGACGGTATTTCCAATTTCACCACAAATCCTTCCTCCCGTGTTATTCCATACACGACCCATTAATCACTTCTGTCCAATGATTCGATGGCAGATAATTGTGACCTGGTGACATAAACTGCACTACATAAATTTGACATTCACAGGGCCAGCCGTGAATCGTAATATTATTTCTACAGTAAAACCAACCAGATGCACCAAATGTATCAAATTTATTTCATTTTGGAATGACACTCTACATGTTTCGGACGGTCTTTCCGTCCATCATCAGCAGTTCAAGACTGTACATACAGCAACCAAACAGATACTGCTGTCTGCTTGCTAGCAGGCAGTCAGCAGTATCTGTTTGACATATGTCTGTTGCAGTATGTACAGTCTAGAACTGCTGATGATGGATGGAAAGACCGTCCGAAACATGTAGAGTGTCATTCCAAAATAAAATAAAATAGATACATTTGGTGCATCTGGTTGGTTTTACTGCAGAAATACAATAAATAAATATCGGATGATTAGCCACGTGTACAATTAAATTAATAATAATAATAATAAATCATGCCAGAAACCCCTCCTCCCTTAAAAAAGATTAAAAGCCCTGAAATGAGATGAGATGCACACATTTCTACTGTAAGTTGAGTGTAGTGTTTGTGACTTTTATCAGATTCTCCAAATGAACGTCTGCAACAGTTGCGCTGTCCCTTCTTGTCCATAACACCACATTCCATTTCGACCTGTAGAGTAATTATGGCTGCACGTTTTTTAATCCTGGCCTGTATTGTGAAAAGGGAAGGAAAGAGAAGTGTTAACGGTTTCCCCAAAAACTGGAATATCGGTAAAGCAGCGAGAGGTGTAAAACGCAGTGGATTCTGGGAAGAAAAGAGTGCCTGCCTTTTGAGCAGCCTTCCGGTCAATAAAGTGCAGAACGAACAAAGTTGCATTGGGGAGGGCCTCTAACAGAAATGGGTAAAAGCGACGTCTCCTGGGGGTAAATGCAGCCGGTGTATAAGTCTGACAACCTTTCCAACTCCACGTGTCCAACGTCTAGAGACTCTAGGAGCCTGAACCTCCAGAAGCCCTAGAGCCTGTTCAGGCCCTTAGCTTCCCTGTGCTGCTGCTCCTAACTTAATTAGCTCCTAATGTTGACACATGCTAACTTGGATGGAAAAAACTTTTGTAGCTGTTAGCCGCAGTCTTTTAGTTCGCTTCTTATCATGCCTTTGCTGCACTAGGATTGACGTCACCACTTCATGTTCTTCATTACGATTGGGTGCTGATAAGTCCTTAGCCCGATCAGGAAGGGAACAAGCTACAGCAAACAAATTCGGGATTTATTCAACATACTCCCCACAAAGCTCAATACACTGTTTAGCCCGTTACTCTTACTTTTACAACCCACTCGAATTCAGAAGATTGTCCGTCCAACTAGGTCTCCGCGGCAGCAATGACCTCCGCGTCGGACGAAAAATGGTGACCTTTCAATTGTTTTTTCAGTCCAGTAACATTTGGTAGTCCGACTGGCCCAGATCTGGAGAATAGGGTGGGTAATCGACGAATTGGAAGAACAGATAGGTCAGTTTCTTCTGGGTTGTAAGTGCCCAGTGAGCCGGGGCATTGTCGTGCAAGAACAAGACCTCCTTGGTAACCTTCCCGCGGCGATATAATCAATGAGGAGGATGCCGTCTTGATCCCAAAAAATCGAGGCGAGAACTTTTCCATAGGATGTTTGCTCTCGGAATTTTTTTGGGGCAGGGTGAGCCGCTATGCCGCCACTACATTGACTGTTGATTTGTCTCCGGTCATAGTGATATAATCAGGTTTCGTCCATGGACACCAATCGCAACAGGAAATCGTTTGGATCTCACCGAAAAAATTAAAAAATTTGCTCAGACAACTGGCACCGTTGACGTTTTTGATCCGCGTTCAGGCATTTCGGGACCCACTTCGCGGAGAGCTTCCGCATGTCCAAATCTTCGTCAATGATGGACCCAACCTGCTCACGTAAGATGCCCAGTTGCTGAGCTATTGATTTAGCCGAAATCCAGCTGTCTTCCAAGATTATCTCGTGAATTTGATTAATAATCTCTGGGGTGGTCACGGTTTAGGGTAGTCAAGGACGAGGCGCGTCACATGTGGAAAAATCACCACGTTTAAACTGGGCCACCCAGTTTTGACGGCGGCACAAGATGGTGCATGTTCCCATAATGTTTCTGTCAGAATGGCGTGAATTTCCTTCCGCGTCTTGCCTTGCAGGAAAAAAACTTGATGACAGCTCGCGTCTCGATGTTGTTGAAATCGCGCGCGTCGCCTGACATGCTTCCTTTCAACCTCTGTAACAACAAAAGACTTGCAATTTGGCAAATGAACATATCCCTCTTTCCAACGACACTATCGATTCCGTCCTACGACATCAGGAAGTATGTCGGGCTAAGGACTTATCAGCACCACCACATATATGAATATCTGTAATCCCTGCAGTAATCATCCTTCTGCCTGCAGATTCCTGCAGTAGCTGGGCGACACAACGTGCTACTACAGTTCTGCAAGGCTGTTGCTACAGTAGCAAACTACACTGCTTTTTCAAAGACGTCGCTTGGTTAAGCACAAAAATTCCTTTTAATCCCTCCATTTTCTTGCGCAGGGTAATAGAAAATGGTCGTTAAAGTCCTTCTTTAATGTAGTTTGTTTAATGACGCTGTCAGTTGTTAAGGTTATATGGCGTCGGTTATAGACGAATCAGTATGGAGCAGTGGTGAAGTGACTCTGGAAGACAGAAGTACTCTGGTACAAACTTACACCAGCGTCACTTTGTCTAGCACAAAACCCAACAGTCCTGTAACGATCTAATTTGTAACAGAAATGTTTGTTAGTTAACCACTAAAAAACGCGCCGTCTTCAGTCCCACAATAATTGCATGCGCGAAAACACACAAGTTTCAAAACGGCAACTTTTCAAAATTTACACAAATATTTCAGTGTGTCTATTCAATGGAACAAATGGTGTAATTAGTTATGTTGCAATGACCATGTTTTTCCATAAATAAACTTATATTTGCCTAAAGCCATCTCAGTAAAAGGTCTAACCTTGCATTTGAATGTTAACACAAAAGTGCGATATGGTGACCGTCTGGCTGCAGTGTCTCAAGTGTAAGGAATCACACGCCGCGTGGTCTAAGTCGTCGATCTGCTGGGATTGCGGGTTCGAATGGTTGTGTGTCTCGTGTGAGTTTTATGTTGTCAGGTAGAGGTCTCTGCGACGGGCTGATCACTCGTCCAGAGAGGTCCTACTGACTGTGTGCGTCGTTGTGTGTGATCTAGAAACCTCGTGAATGAGGAGACCCTGGCCCTGGCCCTGTCCCGTGTCGGGCTGCAGCGTCACAGAACATATCATCACCCACTGTCCCTGTGTTGTGTGCTGCGTGTGCATCAGGCGTTTGTAATTCTGTGACAGCGGCTGACTGTCATTAAACCTTTACCCGCTAACGTGGAGAATACGGTGAGCACCTAATAGTGCCAGCAGGTGGCAGATGGGATTTAACTCGGCGTTTATAGGGTTAAAAATTAGCTGCTAAATCAGCACATAATTAATTAGTATTTACTGTACGTAACTACGTGTGGTGCAGTCCTTCAGAAGCTAATAGTCCCTTAGCTGGTTTCCTGTCATTTTCTGTGAAATTCTGAGGTCCATAATTATGTCTGCAAATGACCGCCATTGTTGTCTATTCCACGCCAACTGGTCCATTCCACACTATTACACACTACTATAACTACGAGTATCACTATTCAAGATCCATTTTAATATTCTCCTTCTATCTACGTCATGAGCTAGCCGGTAAAGTACCGACCACAGCCAACTGGAAGTTCTCACGTATTGTGAAAGCAATGCGCAGGTGGGACGGGATCTAAAAGGCAGGGAGTAATTAAGTAGAACGATGGAGATAGAGGCTTTAGTGTACTTTACGTTTATATTCTCATTGACGTCAGCAAAGAAGAGGAGATTATTGTAATGAGGGCGACAGCGGCGAAGGGTGCGTTGAGGGTGGCCACACAGCGTCGCAGAGTAACAAGTTGGAAGAAGAGCGCAAGTTGCAGTGTGCAAAATTAAAAGAGCTGTGGCCGGTGTGGAGTGATGCAGGTGTGCCAACGGCCACTCTGTCCTTGCACCTGAATGTACTGCCAGCATTCGCATCCCAAACGCCGGTACTTACGTACAATCTACACGGCGTCGTATCCCAACATCAGAGCTGCGATAAATTTGTGTGTCGCACAGATAACTGAAGTTCGGCGCTCGGAAGAACATTTGACTGTAATATAAACGTGGTTTTATATTTGTCCTTGTGAAATGCATTGCTGAAGGAAATTGTACGGGTGTTTCTGCTTACAGTCCTTCCGTCTGTCACAGCACAATGTGACGTCACGTCACGTCCCACGGTCCGTGCTATTTTCATGTCTTTCCTCATTTTGTCCCATTTCTACTCCAATGCTGCTGTTTAACCCTCCTCACGATTTTACTCAGTCTTCTACAACGCAGCATACAAAGTCCTTGTACTTCCTCGTAACTTCTGATAACAACGTTGTCTGCCGCAGACGCCCAGACCACGTGTATGTGTGGGCAGAAGACATTCTGTCCCTTGTTAGACCGGCCTTGCTTCCTGCTACCCGCACCCTACAGGTAAATGGGAAACTGGCTTGCAACATATCTATACAACATCTTTATATTCATGGCCGGACAGCGCTATTCGGCCAGGGCTTCCTCTTTATTGGTGTTCAGCGATCACGATCAGACACACCACACTCCTCTGGACGAGTGATAGAGCCCGTCGCAGAGGCCGCTACCTACACAACACGCAACATACGCAACAAAGGAATATCCATTTGCCTTAGCGAGATTCGGACCCGCGACCCCAGCAAGCGAGCAGCAGCAGACCCACGCCTTAGACCGCGTGGCCACCGGGATCGAACTTTGTAAAGTTTATTGCCAACTAACTGCACGGTCAGTTTTACTGCATCATGTTTCGACTGCAAACCGCAGCCTTCTTCAGGGATCCACAGTTGCTGAAGACACGTACAGCTGTCAAATATAAATGGTACAACATTTGTACACTTTACTGTCATTCCGTCAATGTTCAGTGTTGTTACAATACAGTACAATAAAGGTGATTTTTTTCACCACATGTCCTTGTGGACTTCGTGATCATCCCTCCTGGGCATGACAGGAGTGTAACCGACTTCTGAGGTTGGGACGCCCATTAGGCGCAGTTACGTTGTCCCGATGATGTGAGTGGTGATATAGGAGGATGTAGTGCAAGGAGGGCCCTTAAACCTAAATTCTACTGACCTACCCAGACCATGGTCACCGCGGGAATCCTCCCCTTCAGGGAAAATTCCCACGGTAGAGCCGCGAATCGAACCCGCGACCTCATGATTAGTAATCAGAGATTCTGAACAATAGACCACAAGGCTGGCCACACGTGAAATGTAATATCCAGACATCTGGTGATACAGCGTTCTGTCCAGATTACAGCAGAGCTGATATCGCTGGTTGTTACTTGAACTGCGAACCGCAGGGGCGTGAGTGTACTGTACTGTACACTCACTCCCTCACGAAGCGCAGACCAGTTTCGAAGCTATAAACAAACTCCGCAACGGGTACAGAAACTGCGTTGCGTACAAATACTGCGTCAAAATGTGGGACATGTAATGTGTACGCCGTGACGTCATTTGTAAGCTACCGTTGCGTTGAATTACATCAGACTCCCTTGATAGCCGATGGCAGTTTGTGGTAAATAATCGGCATGTCTGTTGTTCCATTCTTAAGAGCGCCAACTGCTGCGGTACAGCGCTGAATGTGATACAGAACAGGCATATCGTTAGAGGCAGGGCGGGCTGGTGCAGTCGCGTGGCTGACGGTGACATCTGTCGAAGCATGTCTCAAAAGGCCACCAAACTGATTTAATTCAGAACCTCCAACTCATCCGTTCGGGGATCCTGCGAGCGGTAATTAGATGTATTGCTGTTCGAATGTACATTTGCAAGACGACGGTCTGCTGCATGTAGTGTTCTGCTGCCTGTAGATACTGACAGCCTGATTGGTCACATCCGGTTTCGAGTTCCTGTCGGTCTGAAACACGAGATACCGTCCATAGAAATGCAGATTTGTGTTGAAAAGTTCGTACTGTCGTGAGTGTTATTTTGTGTGTAGAGAAATGATTTAATTAAACAACGGCTGTACGACTGATGAGTTAGGAACGAAG
>Ga0131853_10017450_pt1 | contig 13070 bp, 8 predicted proteins | sample TergutLab28metaG_FD_92764 | JGI IMG/M metagenome (GOLD analysis project Ga0131853, IMG submission 92764) | Labiotermes labralis P1 segment gut microbial communities from Petit-Saut dam, French Guiana - Lab288 P1 (version 2) (version 2) | ecosystem: Host-associated > Arthropoda: Insects >...
GCCGATGTTTAAAATGGACAGATGGAATAACGAATGACGAAGTTTTACAAAGAGCGAAAGAAATAAAATGGCCGATGTTTAAAATGGACAGATGGAATAACGAATGACGAAGTTTTACAAAGAACGAAAGAAGAAAGATACTTTTAAATATTTAAAGAAATAGACACCACTCGTGGATAGGGCATACAATTAGGCATAACGAATTTTATATACATGGATCCGTGCATCGTGAATCGAATTTAATAACTGTCCAAAAAGATGCGACTTATTCAGTTTATTACATTTATGTAGGCAGCTCTACATGTTTCGGGTGCTGACACCCATCATCAGGATCTCTTACAGCTTCTGGTATTGATTAACTGCAATGAGCGTCTTTTACTCATTGCAGTTAATCAATAGCAGAAGCTGTAATTACAGCTGTACCAGCTCCTGATGATGGGTGTCAACACCCGAAACATGTTGAGCTGCCTACAGAAATGTAATAAATTGAATAAGTCGCATCTTGTTGGGCAGTTATTAAATTAGGCAAAACGAGTTTGTAGTAAGCGTCCTTGAAGGAGCAATATTTGGAAAAATAAAGGCCGTGGGAAGACCTCGACAACAGTACTTAAAGCAAGTCGCCACAAACAAAGCAGCTGACAGTTATACATCAGTGAAAAGAATGGCTTGCAACAAATCCAGATGGAAAGCTGCCAACCAATCAAAAGACTGAGGGATAAGAAAGACAATAATGTCTGTAATTTATTTACTACGAAGCGTGATTTCAGTCATCCTACGAGAAGTAGATGAGAACTGAGGTCTTCTAAGTATTATTACCGACGTTTCGGGAAAATATATCTTTCCCACCTTCAAGGATCAAGAGCCCAAAACGGTTCTTGGCCTTTGAATTTGGGACCCGTAGGTTGCCCCGAAACGTCGGTAAGAAAATACCACTACTCGCTGCGTAATAACCCAGAAGAGGGAAGTTTTTGTTTACTATTACAATCTCAAGAAGAACTGTTCTAGTAACAGGGCTGAAGGATATTTTAAATTCTGTAGTTATATTGTAAGATTTATTCAATTATTACACCAACCACTGCACATATATAAAATTTACACATTAAAACATTAAAAACGCTCCGACATGTTTCGGTCCTAAGACCATCATGAGGGAGCTATATATTCCTTGCTAAAGCCACACTAGAAATAGTCACAGATAATTTCGTTGTACAAGTTGGGTGTTGTGGCAGCATATAGTGTTGTGTAATGTTATGTTGCTACGGATGTGCATTCTGTGTTTCGTAGCGTGATATCACGCAACGAAGTACAGAATGTAGATCTTTAGCAGGGCACTCTTTGCAACATAACATTACACAACATGGCATGCTGCCACAACACCCAACTTGTACAACGAAATTGTCTGTAACTATTTCTAGTATGACTTTAGCAAGGAATATATAGCTCCCCCATGATGGTCTTAGGACCGAAACATGTCGGAGCGTTTTTTTATATTTTAATGTGTAAATTTTATATATGTGCAGTGGTTGGTGTAATAATTGAGTAACTCGACAACATGCACGGTGTAAAAATGCAAATAAAAATATGTAAAATTTATATTTTGTATGTATTCATTTTACAACCCATCTAGCTATTCAATCGATCGGCATGTCTTTCAGGGTATCTAAGTTCTTCTAAGTGGTGGAACAGTAATATTATTAACACTTGTCACTATTAATATTATATATATTATTTCCCGATGTTGATATATATATATCTGTGTGATGTATGGAGGCGCCCTTGAAAAAAATGTATTCACTGCTAGCTTAGGTACGCGTACAAAACTTGTCACTTCCAAGGTATAAACCAGACTCCTCTTGCGTTAGTTATTCCAAAGCTCGTAAGCTTCAAGTTCATCCCCTCCTAAATTTTCTTACTATACCCGATTGGCCAAATGTTAAATTTTGCTGCTCCCTAATAGGTCCGAAATTCAGAATTTTGAATACGTTAACCCCATTGGCTTCCATTTATATAACTTTGTTCCATTGTCGTCGCCCGTGTGAACTCCTTCACGCTTCTTACTAATTTCGTTTAGTGCCCAAGAGTGCCTAACATTGTAAATCTTCCCACAAAGATTTAAGATGTCCCAAAGGCTGTCAATGTTTACAAAGTCAGTTTTTTTTCTTCAAACCTTCCCTAATCCATCAATTTTGACACTGACAAACATTGAAATTGTTAGCTTGCTACACCCGCCATAAAACTCTGTCCCTGTAAGCTGCAATACTGACTCTCTACAACTTCTCCTCCATCATAAATCAAACCAACAATTTAAACAATTCTTAACCTATCTACCAAATGTAAAAATTTGACTCTTAATAAAGGACTTACTCCCTCTATCGGTTATAATTTACATCGCAGACATTTTTGTGTGTTTCTTAAAATTTGATGTGTTTCTTTTTGACTTGATGCAGACAGTAAACAGATTTCGGCCAGGCTTGTCATCACTGTGCTAGGCTACATTTCATGCACGAACCAGTGGGCCGTCATTGTGCTGTGCGTTATCTTGCTAGATTCCTCGTACTTTCCACTACGCCGTGCTGTAGCGGCAACCCCCCAGACAATATTGTTGTGCGTGTAGCATCAAATGCGAACTGTCGATGTTTGATGTAGTTGCGTTGTACGTGCTGATACAGCGGTAGTGTTTCAGAGGAGGGAAGGCGACATCCGAGTGTCCGCACTAAACTTAAAAGAACTCCGAAGAATCTTAGCCCTGGTTTACAGCAGGATTTATAGTGGTGGCAATATAAATGAATGCGTTGTGTTAGAATCTGTCAGTATGTGTCCGGTTGGCGGGGGTCTTGGTGTCCTCTTTTATCATTAGCGTTTTTAGCGTTAAAATTAGTTTTTTTAAGCGTCACGGGATTTATTATCGTCTGGAAGATCAGGAACTGCAGTACCCACTCACATTCAGTCACTCATATATATATATATATATATATATGTGTGTGTGTGTGTGTGTGTGTGTGTGTGTGTCGGGGTACTGCTAATTTAATTTGCAAAACATACCTTCTGTTGGTAGACTGCGTTTGAAATGTGATGGCACACGCTCAGAAACCAGATTTCGTCTTTCGGCGAAACGGACGAGTCCATTTAAATCGGCGGGGGGGCGTCAGTTCAGTCGACTACTGGCAGCCGAGGTGTGCGCATCAGCGGTAGAAATGTTGGATACACCATGTTCCGAGGTAGTGTGAAGGGTACTGGCTACCCACTCCATTCGCCAGTTTCCCCTTCACTTCCTCTCCCGTGCGTCACAGTGTGCCATAACATTTCAACTCGAGTCTACTACATTTTGCCCGATGGTGTTTTTACTCTTTTAATTAGTTTTAATTACATATTTATTTTGCACCTGGCACACAAAACCGCTCCCATTTCTCTCTGTTTACCTTACTTTTGTATCATAACATGACGTCACACGTAAAGATCATGCCTAAAATCTTGGGGTTGCTTCCTTCGACCCAGATCTCATATTGTTGGTAGTTATTGGACTGCGTTGTGTTAATTGTATTTACACATAGCTTGTACTTATTGTCTTATCACTTTTCTTAGTTACCTAAGCACATAATCCGAACTATTTATTGGTTTTAATGTTATCATTTCATCAGGATTTGGTTATTAAATGCAAATTCCTCTTAAACATTTCAGTTATAATACTGTAGCCTAACTTTTTGGTATATTTGTTTATTAGGTTCGCTGCCACCAGTTACGGACGGTTCATAGCCATACAGCATAAGTTTAAACTGTCAGGGTACGTTCAAGAACTGTTGGTGATAGGTAGGAGGGGTTGTGTACAGAGAGAGATTTAAACGAAGAAACGGTTAGCTGCAGATAACGGAGACAAGCAGTCCGGTGAGAGAGTAGCGTGGTAAGAGAGTGAGGGAGTGCAAGTGAAGTAACTGTGGTAATTCACTGGGATGTGATTTAGCTGTTTAACTGGATAACACCACGGCTTTTATATCAAGAATAAATGAATAAATAACTGGAAGCGTAAAAGGAAAATAACCAAAACTGTATGTGAATGAACCACACCGGTCTACCGAAAGAAGTTCTCCTACCAGACTGAACACGTCGGGACAACCAAGTTATAAAGAGTGACCGTGGAAAGTACATAAGCGCTCTATCAGTGCCATTGTGTAAGTACTGATTTGTGTTAATATTTTCTAGTTTTAACTAATGTAACAGTCCGCCATAAGACGCGCGTCTCACATTGACACTGCTGTATGCTCGTCTTTCAGCATGCATCCACCCAAAGAAATACCCGGAGGGAAAGAAGCAACTTTGATAGTTGCCAGTATGAATTCACGCGATCACACAATTCGTGTTTATATGATGTCTTACAAAGTTACTGCAGCTTTGACGTTCATAGGGCCGCGCGTTGTAATATATTTCTATAGTAAAACCAACCAGATGCATCGATGTATGAAATTTAGTTTATTGGAGTAACGCTCTGCATATTTCGTACGGTCTTTCATTCCATCATCTGGAGTTAAACACTGTATGTCGTAGAGTTTCTGTGGCTGCTTGCTAGCGGGAACGAGATGGAGTTCCATTTCGTTCCTGCTAGCAAGCAGGAGCACTATCTTATTTTTTTTATGACAGAAGCCATCCCGTGGTGCAATAACAATTGTACAATATATTATATATACCGTCATTACACAACAACATCAATACAGTAATATAATGTATGCAATAGGTTACACTGTGGCTACATGTATTCGACCGTAAACGGTCATCATCAGGCCAATAAGGAACATTTTGTTTAAACTTTAGACGCCTAATGTCAACTATAGTGGTCGTACCGCACCGCTAATCTCCAAAGTTGCATTTTATATATTTATTCAACAAATATAGGTACTGAATATTTTAAACATGGTATATAATCTCCGTTTCTTTTCTCTTCAAAATGCAGTTTGTTTCATAATTCTAACTAATTTGGTTCCTGTATTATTCACATTTTATATACAGGGTGTGCTAAAATTTAAAAAAATAATTCCGGCGTCAAAAGGTTAAGGTACAGAAAGGTAGTACTAAATGGGATCACATTTCGTTTACAGTGGAATATAAAATAATGTATAAAGAAATTCATATTTATAGGAATTTCTTTATACATTATTTAACAAAATTACTTATATCAATAAGAACAATAACAAGATTAATATTCACACAAATAAAACACCCTATAACCATAGGATTAATACTATTAATATAAACAACAGTAGTATGTCTCATCAGAGGAAGAATATACAGAAGATTTTTATCTCAGTAATTAACCAACTTGATGCACAAAATTTTTGTTTTACAATAAGTATCATCACACCTATAAAGGTGTGATGATACTTATTGTAAGAGGCTGTGTAATGCAATTTTGACCTCCTGATGATGAGCACACGGTGCTCGAAACATGTAGAGGCAAGAAATAAATTTATTGCAAAACAAACTTTTTGTGCATCAATTTTGTTAATTACTGAGATAAATATACTGAATGCACTGTCAGCAAAAGTAAAGAAATATACAGAAAATTTTGATTTTCATACGCCCTATTCATAATCGTAATTGGAGGGGTGTTAGTAATATTTATATACATAACAAGACTAGCTTCAAAGGAAATATTCTCACCATCAAACAAAATACTAATGGCGACATTATTTTATATTCCACTGTAAACGAAATGGGATCCCACTGAGTACTACCTTTCTGTACCTTAAACAAAATGTTCTTCATTGGCCTAATGATGATCGTTTACGGTCGAAACATGTAGCCCCATTGTAACCTATTGCATACATTATATTACTGTATTGATGCTGTTGTGTATTGACGGTATATAATATATTGTACAGTAGCAGTATCTGTTTGACATATGCCTGTTGCAGTATGTACAGTCCTTAACTCCTGATGGTGGACGGAAAGACCGTCCTAAACACGTAGAGTGTTACTCCAATAAAATAAATTTGAGACATTGACGCATCTGGCTGGTTTTATTATAGAAAGAAATTACTGCAGCTGTTTGTACGATTCTAATGAACCAAGTACAATCGCGGGCAACTTAAAGATCGACTAAGATGAATGCTGTTGAGATGTGAACTGCACCACTCCATAATCTCTTCGTGAGGCCAAAAAATACAGTGCCAAGAATTCTGGAATGTCCATTCCTTTGTGAAGAAAACAGCTGGTCAGCAGGCAAGCACGTCCGTAATTATCTTTTCGAGCAAAAGAACCACTTACCTGCGTGCAGCCACCTGTCTCTGTAACAAAGAAGCGATTTTAATTCTCCAATGCAAATGAGGTGTGTTAGACCTCTACCCATCCTAATGACGCACAAGGTTCAAATACGTACAGCAATTTGAAGTTTGAGCTGCTAAACCCCTCCAAGCATTCCAAATTATGAATGGTGCAGTTTTGATTTAATTTAAACCGGTTAATACCCGAATAACCAGTTTATCGTCTCATCACCTTGCAGCCCAAACCGATACTTGAACTACAGGCCCTGGCCGTTTACCATACATTCCTATCAGTGTTTCTGTACTCAGGTTCATTTTTCTGGCCACACCTATGCAATAGTTATGGCCGCGAAACTAAAGCTTTGTAACTATTACAGTTTAAGTTTTATAAGTGGGTCGGTTAGCTCCGTCGGTATAGTGACTGACAACGGGCTGGACGGTCCGGGATCGAATCCCGGTGGGGACGGGATTTTCCGCCCGTCCAGACCGGCCCTGGGGCCCACCCGGCCTCCTGTAAAATCGGTACCGGCTCTTTCCCGGGGGTAAAGTGTGGCCAGGGCGTGCTGTTGACCACTCACCTCCTTCTAGTGCCGCGATCATGGAGGAGTAGAACTATCCCTCTACCCACCCTCTGGGCCACACCGGGCCTGTAACGGGATCACTTTATCTGTTTTGCCTTAAGTTTTATGAGGTGTTAAATTAATGTTTGATAGATTGGATAGATTTGTTAAAAAATTAGTAATTTTGGTATTGGGTGGAATGGAGATTGTGACGGATTTGTGTAGCAGCCTAGAGGGACAGAGAGAGTGACAGAGAGACAGACTGAGAAGAAGGCCAGTAAGACGCCAGGATATTATGCTAATTACGATACGGGAACAGCGTTAGGTAATTGGGCCAATAGAAAGAAAGTATTTCAAATTTTGACTGTCGAACCAATTAGGGAGTAGTGGGTTTTAACAGTTGGCCAATTGGGGACAGTAAGAATATTTAAGGGGGTGGGGGTGGATTTGAAACTGTGCAAGTTTGAAATCTTAACTTAAGCGAGTACCGTATATTCTCGAATCTAATCCGCACTAGTTTTTGCCGATTTATTAACCTTTAGACGCCTAACGTCAACGACAGTTGACGTACCGCACCGCTAACCTCTAAAGTTGCATTTTATATATTTATTCAACAAATATAGGTACCGAATATTTTAAACATGGTATATACTCTCCGTTTTTTCTCTTCAAAATGTAGTTTTTTTTCCATAATTCTAACGTATTTGGTTCCTGTATTATTCGCATTTTATATACAGGGTGTACTAAAATTAAAAAAATAATTCCGGCGCCAAAAGGCTAAACAAAGAATAGTTAGTTCGCTGTTCTAAACCGCACCTTTCCTTCAACCGCCTTCAGAAGTCGCGCGGTCGGTGTAGGCCGCACGGAAAGCCATCCCGGAGAGCATTATCGTCAGATCTTTCAAGAAGTGTTGCATAAGCAATGCTTTGGACGGATCCGAACATCACATTCTATGGGAGGACGATGGTGAAGATAAAGATGATAGTGACTGGCTGACGGATAACGATTCAGTTATGAGTGTTGACGGCGAGTCTGATGAATAATAAATTATAAATATTACGTAATATATTATATTATAAATAATAAATAAAGTAACAAATTATTGTATTGTATTGTTTTTACGGCACGTACAGCGGTTCTGTCATTTTTCCAAAATCCAGCTGACGACCGCGAATCTAATCCGCACGCGATTCTAATCCGCATATGAATTTTTAGCCCTCTGAAACTGTAAAAAGAGTGAGGATTAGATACGAGAATATACGGTAGTCTGTTTCCTACTCAGGATATGATAAGTTGTGTTTAAGTTACACTGAGGATAATAGTGCATAATTTTTTAACGGCGCATCCACACACGTGAACATCAGTAAACTTCAATAATCTGGCGATATAACACAAAGAATATTTTATAGTTTACAGATATTTACGAAATTACCGTTTTTCTACTTAGAACACTTAGATTCCTTGAGATTAAGACAAACTAAAAGACTGATGAGGTGGGCTGGGTTATATTTTACATAAACACTATTGGACGGCAGCCATATTGGTGTTTTGCGTTCTGTACAATGTGACCGTAACAACAATTTATTTTTAGTGAAGTTCTGTCGTGTGCATAATTTCTAACGCTACCGTAGGTGTTGCTGTTTTAGCTCTAAGTCCTTGGCGAGTGTAAGATATTGCAGATTACAAGGCAGGTGTATATTCCAGTGGATACGATGCGTGCCACTGGGCGTTCTTGTTATATCGGCGATTCTCTATGACATAACTGACGATGAAATTTTATTTTCTGATCGCACAACGCCAGAAAGATTTAAATTTTGCACTCGTGACAAAGAAAATTGCTTGTAGTTTTTCTTATAGTATTATAATTAACTTTACACTTAAAGGAAAAGTAGTCCCTTTACAGGCCTGGAGTGGCCCAAAGGGTTCCAGGAAGTTAAGGTTCCCAGATTTCATGACAACGGCACAGGATGGTGGTAGTTTGTTAGCCTTACGCACCGGCCGCCTTTACCCCAGAAAATGCTCCTAGTACTCATTTCTGTTAGAAGCTGAGTCGACCCCAGGGCCATAGTGCGATCGGAAGGATTTTATGTCTATGAAACATTCCTATGACACCAGCTGGGATCGAACCAGCGACCTCTTCTGATTTGTAGCACAGCACCTTAACCATTGTGCTAACGCGGTCACGTACAGTAACTGTGGGTTGGATGAAATGACAAAACGATAACTTTAGTAATGTTCATCCTCTACCGAACTCGATCACAGTTATCAAATGAAGGAGGATGAACAGGGAATATCACGTAGCACCAATTTGAGTTATTAGTGAAATGCTCCTTACAGAATTTCGCTTGAAGATGTTATTGGTAGAGGAAGAAATCTAAAGCCGGCTACGTTGTGGTATAAAGATGGATTGCGAAGAAATATTCGGCAAGGATTTATACTACTTTCATCGGCATCTGGTGGGGGACCGGCGTCGATCCCCTGTGAATGCGGTAATACGTCTTTTGGCAAGGAATTTCGTGATGAGCTGAACGATTCTTACCATGTTAAAAGGAAGGAACTTGTAGCCGATAATTTTAGTATAGTTGTTCATTAGGTTTGCCGGCGCCAGTTACGGCCGGTCTGTCAACGTATGTTCGGGAACTGTTGGTGATAGGTAGGAGGGGAGAGATTTAAATGGCGAAACGGTTAGCAGCTGATAACGGACGCTAACAGTCCAGCAAGGAAGTTAGTCGCGTACGAGAGGTGTGAGTGAGGGAGTACAGTGACTGTGATATTTTGATAAAATATGGTTTAGTTGTTTAACTTGATGTAGCACGACTTTTTAAATTTTATCAACAACAAATTGAGTAAATAAAACAACAAGTAAAAAAGAAATAATTAAAACTGTATGTGATTCGGTGAACCACACCCGTTTCCCGAAAGAGGATCACCTACCGGACTGAGCGCGTCGGGACAACAAAGTTACGAAGGGTAATCGTGTAGAAATTGTATTTCAAGAAGATTGATAATTCTGACTGAATTTAAGTATAAATAGATACAATTACACGCAATTTTTATCATTTCACCGTGCATTCTGAAATTTACGCAGTTCACTCACCAACAAATTCACTATTTATTGACTTTGTTAAAAGTTTTAAATTTACATCAAAATACACAATAATATCGCTCCTACATGTTTCGGTCTCTAATGACCATCATCAGGGAGCTTTATCTGTACCTGACTAAAGTTATATTTATGTTAAAACACACTGTAAAATTATGTAGTTTTATATATATATATTAGGTGATGTGGCAGCATGACGTACAGCGACATGTGTGTTGTGTGCAGTGCAGAGTGAGACTAATATATATAACGACGTAATTTTATTGAGTGCTTTAACATAAATATAACTTTAGCTAGGTACAGATAAAGCTCCCTGATGATGGTCATTAAAGACCGAAGCATGTAGGAGCGATATTATTGTGTATTTTAATGTAAATTTAGAACTCTTAACCAAGTCAATAAATAGTGCATTTGTTGGTGTGTTAACTGCGTACAATTACACGGAACTTATAATCGGACTACATTTCACTAAATTACGACTTCTCACTGTAATAATGTGCTGTGAATAGATTCTAATGTGATTATATATTTGTAAGCTGCCTGCTTCACCCAGTACACGTACAAATATTTACCTCTAAATGTAGCTATTTTAAATTCAGTGTTCTAATCTCGTTTCTGGCTCATCTTTGCGGTCCCTAAAGAGACGCTCTATCGATGCACTGAATAGGCACCAGCAAACACTTCTAACAATCAACGATGTTCGAGATAATGGAGCAGGCTCTCGGCCGTGACCTCTCCACCTCTTACCATGTGACGTCACTGCAGGTTTCTTCGACTGTTCATTCTGCTCTGTGATGCCTTTCATTCCAATGGCACCTCCTCTCCCCAACCCCACAGACACCTCTAACAATACCTCTCTGCCCCACCAACATTTGGCGACAAAGAATTTGGAAAATAGCCAAATCTGGTCCAAAGCCAGGCTCCTCTTCCTCCATCTCACCCCGTACCAATCTCTCTCTTTTTTTTTTTATTTTTTTACTTTTGTCTTTTCATTTTTTTTCTTCAACTCCTTCCTTCACCGTTTAACTTCTTCCACATTTCTTGTCGCAAGGAATAGAAGGAACGTCATTTCTATTCTTTCTTCTCTTAGACCGTCCTCTTATAAAACAGGGATCCAGTTTCTCCTACATCTTTCACTCCATCCAACCTTCTTCCTTCTCCCACCCCTACTATTACAGCTTTGAGAAGTCATATGAAATGTTTAAGTGCTGCTGGAAGGTTCCATAACTTTCATTAAATAACCGAGCTCCAGTGAACGAGAAAACACACTGAAAGTTAAAAGTTGAAAAAAGGAAGGAAGTTCAGAGCCATGTAGATTATTGTGTAGTACGTACGGAAGAACGCTTGGTTCGGACTGTGGGCTTTAGGCGTAAGATACGCTTCATTCAAGTGGCTATCAGTATTTGTATTGGCAGTGACCTGGAAGTGTGCGCTCACATTTATGTCTGACCCTGAAGGCAGGAAACATTCTCGGTTTGAAGGAAATATGCAAACTTATGTTGGAAGATTCAGATGAAATTCTGAAATCTGGAATTCTCATCAATATTTTAAAATTCTGTCAGCATCCCTATGAGATTTCAGATTTTCGAGGTGATGATTACAGAAATGTAAGGTTATATGGCTTTGTGGAGAGGAAATACCTACATTGCTTCATATTGAACCTAATGTTCGAGGTAGGAGTTTGCTTCGAAAAGTTGGTACCTCCTTATGAAACTAAATGGCCTCACATCTCAGACGACAAAAATTATAATCCATTTACATTAAGAACACAATCAAATACTCGTGTTAAGGAAATAATCGGTGTTTGTGGTACATTAATATTTTATATGTTCAAGGCAGACGGTGCACACCTCCATATCTTAAGGTAATCATTCAGCCTTGAAACATACCGTTACATATCTTATTTTTGCACCGTACATTCTGTAGTTTATTTAATTACACACACCAACACAAGCAAATTATATATTATTTAAGAAGTTCTTAAATTCACATTAAAGCATTTAAAACGCTCCTACATGTTTCGATCACGCGATCATCCTCAGGGAGCGTATAATATTTATTAACTGCAATTGGGTTGTTACCCGGTTGCAGTGGTTATTTTACATGTATACAAAACATGAAATCGGTTACTACTGGATTTAAGTCGGGAGGGCTACATGAGAAGCATGTAGTGGCAACTTGGAATGTTGGGAACCATCTGTCAGCATTTGCTTATAGACACAGGAAAACCAAGAAAAACCTGTGTCGAGGTGGCCGGTCGCAGGACCTTCCGAATATTGACTTCTAGCCAACAGTCCGGCATCTAAAGTAAAAACAGCAATACACACATAGTACAACAAATACACATAAGATGACAAAAATACACACAAAACAACTACAACAATACACACGTCCAAACCAACAACAATTACACACAAGACAACTTCAAACTAGCGACAATACATGCGAGACAAATTAGAATACAATATATTGTTCCTTGCTAAATTTATAAATATAATTATAACTTTAGCAAGGAACAATATATACTCCCTGATGATGATCGTGTGATGGAAACATGTAGGAGCGTTTTAAATGTTTTAATGTAAATTTTAGACTTCTTAAATAATATATATATTTATATATGAAGAGTTTTTCTTACCATTGAATATCGAATGAGTTTTTGAAGGCTCTCTTAGTTATTTTGCTCCTTATTATCACCGTTGTGTTTGCCTTCCTTCTAAATCGGATAACATATTTCTCGAATTTCACATACGGACCGAAATTTCCTAAGTATATGACGGTATTTAATTAATTTAATTACACACACAAACACATTCACACACACACACACACATATATATATGTATATATATATTTAATTACACAAACAAACACATTCACACACACACACATATATATATATATATGTGTGTGTGTGTGAATGTGTTGGTGTGTGTAATTAAATTAATTAAATACCGTCACATACTTAGGAAATTTCGGTCCTTAGTAATCCTGTCAGTACCTTTCGGTTTTGTGCACACTGTCAGGATATATCACCCTGAGATATAACCTTAGTAATCCTGTCAGTACCTTTTGGTTTTGTGCACACTGTCAGGATATAACACCCTGAGATATAACCTTAGTAATCCTGTCAGTACCTTTCGGTTTTGTGCCCAC
>Ga0131853_10017452_pt1 | contig 13070 bp, 10 predicted proteins | sample TergutLab28metaG_FD_92764 | JGI IMG/M metagenome (GOLD analysis project Ga0131853, IMG submission 92764) | Labiotermes labralis P1 segment gut microbial communities from Petit-Saut dam, French Guiana - Lab288 P1 (version 2) (version 2) | ecosystem: Host-associated > Arthropoda: Insects >...
TATCGGTTATGGGAATATGGCGCAAGCGATGGTGCGCGGGATGGTTATGAGCGGGAAGCATGAGGCGGAAAGTATGATGATTTCTGATTTGGAGTTGAAAGAGAATACGCTAGGTCTCAAAATGACAACAGACAATTGTGAAGTTGCCAAGTTTGCTGATGTTTTGATCCTTGCAGTTAAGCCGCATCAGTACAAAGCTGTTGTGCATGAGATTCAAAGTTATTTGAAGTCAACGAGTATCATTGTGAGTATTGCGGCGGGTCTGACGATCGCTACTTTGGAAAGTTATTTTGATCGTTCGGATTCGATTAAGTTAATGCGGACAATGCCAAATACGCCAGCGATGATTGGTGCAGGAATGACAGCAATGATGCCGAATGCAAATTTGACAATAAAAGAAATTAAGTTAGTATGTCATCTTTTTGATTCGTTTGGTAGGACTGAAATCGTTGCTGAGGAATTGATTGAGGCGGTGATTGTGACGAGTGGTTCAGCGCCTGCTTATATTTATATGATGATTGAAGCGATGATCGAGGGTGGTATGAATGAAGGGATGACGCGAGAAATGGCAACAACATTTGTATGTCAAGCGATGACTGGAGCAGCTGGGATGGTGATGGAAACGGGTATTGATCCGAATGATTTGCGCGATGCGGTTTGTTCGCCTGGCGGGACAACGATTCAAGCGGTTGAGTGTTTGCAAGATAATGATTTTGGAGAGATTGTGAAGCGCGCGATGAAGGCTTGTGCTGATCGGTCGCGAGAAATGGCTGTGGAGCGGGGTTAGAGTCGATTGCGGAAATGAACTTTGTCTGATTCAGAGGATGATGAGCCTCAAAGAGCGTGTTTTTCGCGGCTTTCAGGCTCTCAAGAGGTATTTTCTGTGCTTTCGAGCCTTAAATGTGTTATTAAAAATTTCTTGGAAGACAAAACTGAAGAGGAGGAATGATGCATGGATATGATATTTTGGGGAAGGGTAATACAAAGAACAATTGAACTTTTAGTATTCTATTTTATTTTATCTAATATCGAAAGCAAGAGTTTGAAAGAAGCTTTTACCCAGTTGTTTTTTTACAAAGAAAAAGTTTTATATGGTAGTATAATTTTGTTAATCGGGTATCCACTGTTGATTTCGTTTGTGATTCAATTACTACCAGAATATGGTTTCTTGCTTGATCATGTATTACGTCTATTTGTAGCTCATTTCTTGGTGAGACTAGTATCCAACTTACAAAAGATTTTATTAACATACATTTTTTCACTAATAATTGCCTCTACAGTGTCACCATTTATTATTGGCTTCTCATTAGATCCTACAATGCTTATTTTTTTATTAACTTTTACCATTGTCCTTATTATGACTCACCAAGACTATTTTGAAAAGATACATGTCTATTTGTTAAAGAAAAAGTGGTTAATGAATTCTGCTGTCATGTTATCCATCATTTTTTATATGGCAACTTTCTTTATAGTGCAATTCTCAACCTATTCACTTTTATTACTGCTAATTTTGTTTTTGACAGCTGCAATCTATCTCAAAAATGAAGATCGGTTAGAGATATTAGCTATAACTAATCAATTAAAGCAGGCAGAATATAATGATCTAATTCAACTATTAAAGAACTTCTCTTCAGAGTATACGGAGAATGAGGTCACTCATCAGTATATTATCCAAAATCATATTATCACTGAGCTTGTGTCACTGCTTTCAAAAAAATTGGAGCTTCATAAAAGAATGGGGATCATTAGAGATTATGAATATATAACCACAAAAAGGCAAATAGAAATAAATATTATCCTAAAGCAATGTGGCGATAATATTGATGAAATTTCAAAGATAACAGAGCAGAGAAAAATACCTATCGACGATTTGCGAATTGTAGTAAAACATCAAACAGGGATTGATTCTGTTTATATTGATAATATTATGTACATTGAGCTGATCAACAGGAAAACGAAAATAACTTTAGAAAATGGACAAGAGCTATTAACCGCTAACACAATCGCATTTTGGAAAAAGCAGTTAATTAGTAAGAGCTTTGGACATCATTCCCAATCTTATATTATAAATTTCCAGCATGTAGATGGTATTATTCCTGAGGAAAGGGAAATCACAATGTATGATGGTAAGAAGTTTATCATACCAGTGAGGAAAGTGACAGAAATAAACAACGCTTTCCAGACTTGCTTAAATAGTGAAAGTTAACATATTGCTTATAATGAAATGTCAATGTTTTCAAATCAGTTACTTTCTGAGATGAAAACTCTTTTTTATTTACAAATGCACACCAATAGACAACACATGCGCAATCCTGATTATAAGTGTTATTCACAAGGTAGGAATTATATGTTAGTATTACTTTATTCAACAAATTGAATTAGGGGATTGCTTTTAAATAATTAGTGATAGAGGAGGTAGTAATGATGTTTTTACTGGACCATGAACAGCTTATACAAGAACATCCATGGATAATAGCGTTGATTATTGTGTTTAGTATGGCTATTTATATTTTTTACAAAATTGATGTCAAAAAAAATCCAGAGGGCAAAGATGATGAATAAGAGAGCTACTAGAGGTATGAAAAACAATCAAGATATACAGATTATTTAAGTTGCTCCTGTTTAAAAGACAAAATCGGTCTCAAAATGAAATTGAGTGATTTTGTCTTTTTTGATGTTCGAGATTTCATTGAGGCGGTGAGACAATCCGCAAATCAATTATTTTAAACTTTCAATTGTTTCAATATCTAGTCCAGTAATTAAAGCAATCATTTCCACATCAAGCCCATTCGCTAAACTAGCTTGGGCAATTTCAATCTTCTCTTCTAATCTACCTTCTTGTCGCCCTTCTTGTCGCCCTACATACATCAATTCATTATCATAAGAATAAACTTCTGCGAACATATTTCTCCTCTCCTCATCACTTAAGAATTCAACTAGATAGCCCTCTTCTAATAAAATTTCCAACGCTTTATACGGGGTCATCGTTTTGGATAACGCCACAAATCTTGCATAACCCGCTACCGAATTACTTGTGCTTTTATCGGCCAATTCTTCAAAATGAATATTTTTTGTACTTGTTTTTATTTGAACATCACCTAAATCTAAGATGGGTAGGTCTGGCATTTTCCCTTTACCATTATAAACAACAAAAAACTTAGCTTTTGGAATTTCTATTTCTGTTGTTCCAAAGAGATTAATTTTGCGAGATTTAAGATTTTCACTAACTAGCTTTACATAGTATTCCAAGATTCTAAACCCCATATTCGGATTGATAGTAGTTTGGTGTTCGATTAATACAAATAATTGATTGTCATGGGTAATAAAAGAAACATCATTATATAATCTTGAACGTATCATACCATCTTTTAGCTTAACTGATTTTATAGTATGCGGTTCGAGACGAATACCAGTGAGAACTTCATATAAATCAACGACATGTTCTTCAATATCAAACAACATGGTAAAGGCACTATTTGCTGGTCTTTCAGGCACTACATCCACCTCCAAGTTTTTAGTTTTGTTACTTTTATTATACTCTAAATCCGCTAATTTATCAAGAGCTTGTCTGTGGAAAACTTCTTAAACATTTGCTGCGTAAACTTCCTTTGCAAGTTTACGTTACCTAAACGAGCGTGTAAAATGAGCAATTAAAATTGACAAAAGGTAAGGTGATATGCTATTATAACGGTGAGAAATAACTTAGTAGATAGGAGTTTGAAAAAATGAAAAAAGTCATGTTGTTAATGATAACAATTTTTAGTCTTGCAGTGTTAAGCGCATGTGATGGTGGTGGCACGCGAGCATTAGGGGAAACATTTGAATTTGATGGGTTAGAAATTACACTATCAGAGGATATTGGATTTACGAGATTTAGAAGCCGTTGGTCTGATCATGACGGAGCATATGTTTTTTATATCCCTGTGACGGTTACAAATGTCGGAAATGGAAGTAATGAGTTAAACGACTGGTTGTTCAGAATATATTCTCCTGAAGGGCAAAGCCTAGATAGTCTTTCATTCGAATTTTCGGGAACGAGCATTTCAACAATCGGAAGTTTGCAGCCTAATGCGACAAAGGAAGGGTATATTTACGTCTTGTATACTGAGGATGGCGAGTACATTATTACGTTCGATAACTTTGATACGACCATCGAGGTGCATTTCGAACTCGAATTCGATTTTGCTGCTGTGCCTGAGATTCAAACCGAATTTGCTTTAGGTGAAACACTAGAAGTTGAAGGAATTGCGATTACGATTGCTAACAATGTTTCCTGGGGACGCATCAATTCTAGATTTTCGGATCTTGATGGTGAGTACTATTTCTTTTTACCAGTAACGATCGAGAATGTTTCTGATGAGTCGAATGGTTTCCCTTGGAGCTTTGATATTTTTGGTCCGAACGGCAATACGCTAGATAGCATCACATGGGATGTTGAAGCGGATGATATTTCACGAGCTGGGGATATTTTGCCTGGTGCGAGCTTGACGGGCTATCTTCATGCCTTATTTGTTGGCGATGGCGAGTATGTCATTGAGTTTACAGATTGGGAATTTGATGATCACTTACGTGTTAGCTTTAATGTTGCTTTCGATCCAAATGCAGTTCCTGTTATCCAAACGGAGTTTACTTTAGGCGAGCCATTCGAATTTGATGGTTTAGAGATTACAATTTTAGATGATATTTCTTGGGGAGAGATTGAATCAAGATGGTCGAATTTCGACGGAGAAGACTATTTCTTCTTGCCAGTTACAGTCACGAATATTGGAACGTCATCAAATAGTTTTCCATGGAATGTGACTACTTTTGGACCAAGAGGGCTTGAATTAGATAGCATTGCACGAGATGTTGATGCAGATGATATCACAAGATCAGGTGACATTCGTGCAGGTGCTACTTTAGAAGGGTATATTCATATCTTGTTTGATGGCGATGGCGAGTATGTGATTGAGTTCTCAGATTGGAATGATGAAGCTAGCGTTATATTTGAAGTTCAACAATAATGAGTGGTTAAAATATTTTTCTTGGTAGTTTAATGTTATTCAGCATGCAGCCTGTGTGTTGAATAACATTTTTTTTGAATTTTCAAATTCAAATAACTGTTACTGTTTAGTGTCCCAGACAAATCTTTCCTATCAGTATTCTAAGTCGAAAGGCGCGGAAGAGTAGGGATAATTATAACTAATAATGAGCTTGAACAACTTTAGACAGAATTTAAGCTGATCACCGAAAGGGCAATTAAGTATTGTGTAGGAACAAATAAACACAAAAAAATTCAATTTTTTATCAAAAACTATTGACGAATGCTAATGTGGTGTGTTATACTTTTTTCATAGCAAAGCACTTATTGAAATGCTTGACTCTGTACTGATAGAGATTCCCCCCTAATCTTTATCAGTACAGAGTTTTTTTTCTGCTTTTTTTGGCAGTTTTTTCATTTGAATTTTCGACCTCAAGCATGAAAAAAAGTAAAAAAAATTTATTTTGTCGAGAGCTATAGCAAAAAAATTATTTCTAGTGTATAATGGGTAGGGTGATGGGGGGAATATGAAATATTTAGTAAGAGCCTGCAACTTAAAATGGGCTTGATCTGGAGTGAGTAATAATGTTAGAGGTAATTAAAAGAGATGGCAGCAAAGTGCCTTTTGATTTTTCAAAAATTTCAGAGGCGATTTTAAAAGCAATGCGTTATGGTAGTGGGATTGTCAATGAGAAAGTTGCACATGAGGTTGCAAAAGAAATCGAGAAGGAATATCTTGAATCTGGTCAAACACCGTCAATTTACCGGATTGAAGAGTCGGTTTTTAGAAAATTATCGGAAAGAAATCATAAAGAAACAGCACGTTCCTATGAAGGGTATCGTGCGATTCAAGAATACAAAAGGCAAGCAAATACATCTGATGATAGTATTTTAAGTTTGGTTAATTTTATCAATAAAGATGTCATGGAGGAAAATTCAAATAAAAATCCTTTGATCGCTTCGACTCAGCGCGATTTAATTGCTGGTGAGGTTTCTAAGGATATTACGCGTCGTTTGAAATTGCCTGCGCGCATTGTACAGGCTCATGATGAGGGTATTTTGCATTTTCATGATATGGATTATTTCATGCAGTCTATTTTTAATTGTTGTTTGATCAACCTCAAAGATATGTTTGATAATGGAACAGTTATTAATAAGCGAATGATTGAAACGCCGAGAAGTTTTCAGGTAGCGTGTACGGTTATGACGCAAATTATTGCTCAAGTTGCTTCATCTCAATATGGTGGTCAATCGATCGATATCAGGCATCTAGGGAAGTATCTGCGAGTAAGTCGTGAGAAATACCGTGAAATGTTAGCAGATACGATCAATCAAGCAGATGAACTTGAAAGAGCGGTGGAGCAATTAACTCAGAAAGAATTAGCTTCTGGTGTTCAAACGATTCAGTATCAAATTAATACGTTGATGACAACAAATGGGCAAAGTCCGTTCGTAACATTATTTTTAAATATGGATTCAGCAGATGAATATGCGCCAGAGGTTGCGGCGATTATTGAAGAAGTACTGCGCCAGCGTATCATTGGCATTAAGAACGAGAAGGGGATTTATACAACACCGACCTTTCCGAAATTGATTTATGTGTTGCATGAGAATAATTGTTTTGATGGTGGCGAGTATGATTATTTAACGGAGCTTGCAGCTGAGTGTAGTGCAAAGCGTTTGTACCCAGATTATATTTCTGCGAAAGAGATGCGTAAAATTTATGAGGGGAATGTTTTCTCACCAATGGGATGTCGGAGCTTTTTGTCGCCTTGGCAAGATGCGGAGGGGAATTATAAGTTCGAGGGGCGTTTTAATCAAGGGGTCGTGAGTATCAATTTGCCACAAATTGGTATTATTGCTAACGGTGATGATGCGCGCTTTTGGTCGTTGCTAGAGAATCGTTTAAGCCTTTGTTATGAAGCGTTAATATGCAAGCACGAGTCATTAAAGGGAACGTTAGCTGATGAGTCACCAATTCATTGGCAGTATGGGGCGATTGCGCGTTTAGAATCGGGTGAAGTGATCGATGAATTGTTAAAAGACGGTTATTCGACAATTTCATTAGGTTATATTGGTTTGTATGAGTTAACGAAGTTGATGACGGGCGTTTCACATGTTGAGAAGCGGGGAGAAGAGTTTGCGGTTAGGTTGATGAATCATTTGAACAAAACTGTTAGCAAATGGAAAGAGGAAACAGGGATTGGGTTTGGTTTATACGGGACACCAGCTGAGTCGCTTTGTTATCGATTCGCTAAAATTGATATGATGAAGTATGGCGAAATTGAAGATATTACGGATAAAGGATATTATACGAATAGTTACCATGTTGATGTGCGTGAAGAGATTGATGCTTTTGCTAAGTTAAGTTTTGAAGCGAAATTCCAACCGATCTCAACCGGTGGCTGTATTTCATATATCGAGATTCCGAATATGTTCCACAATATGGATGCTTTGAAGCAATTGATTAATTATATTTACCATCATATTCAGTATGCCGAATTTAATACGAAGTCTGATTGTTGTCATAAATGTGAATTTGAGGGTGAGATTGTGGTGACTGATGAGTTGACTTGGAAATGTCCGAATTGCGGCAATACAGATATGTCAAAGATGAATGTCATTCGCCGTACTTGTGGGTATCTTGGAGATAATTTCTGGAATCGTGGCAAAACGGCTGAGATTAGGGAGCGTGTCTTGCATTTGTAGAGGGGGTTGGTTGGAGATATGAAAATAGGAAGGAGGTGCAAACCCCCATCACAATCACTGTGATGGGCTAGGATATGAACGATAAAATTTATTTTTCGAAAGTAAAAGATGATGCGATTATTCCTTCTAAACGAGTCGAAGATGGTGCTTTTGATGTGTATGCTTATTTTGAGGAGGATTATTTGTTATTGGATTCACATGAAACCAAGTTGGTACCGACAGGGATTGCATCAGCATTTTCAGATGATTATGTCGCTATTTTAAAAGAACGAGGTTCAACTGGAACAAAAGGAATTGGGCAAAGATGTGGTGTTATTGACTCAGGCTATCGTGGTCAGTGGTTTATTCCAATTACAAATCATAATTCAGAAACGTTGGTGATTGCTAAAAGCCATGTCGCAAAGCATTTTGAACGAGCGATTGTCTATCCTTATGAAAAAGCCATTGCACAGTGTCTGATGGTGATTGTGCCGAAGCTCGAAATTTGCGAAATAAGTCACGAAGAATTGTTGACATTTCACTCTGAACGTGGAACAGGGATGCTTGGTTCAAGTGAGAAATAGGCTAGAAAGTGAAAACATGCTGTAAAAGGGATTGTTTTTGCTTTTTTTTTGTAAAAAAATAACACTGGGGGCTTCCTTATTTTGTTGAGATGGTGTATAATGTGGTTTATAGCGATAGAATGAATGTTTATAAGGAAATTTGAGTGTGTTAATCGTTAGAAGAAGGAATTTATGGAGGAAATGACTATGATGCAGTTTAGTTCTACCACATTGATAAAAAAGATAAAGCGGATAACGCGTTTGTTAGCGATTATCTTTTTAGCGGTTTTTTTGACATTTGGCAATCATATAAGCCCACTGTATGTTCGTGCTGATGACGATGAAATTGAAAATCCATATTCACCTTATCGTCCGATGAGAGAGGGTGAGTTAGGATTTGAAGAGCTACAAAATATGAATCCTGACGTTTTTGGGTGGATTAATATTTTTGGAACGAATATCAATTATCCATTGGTGCAAGATGGTGGTGGCGACAATAGAAGGTATGAGCATACGAATGCAAGAGGGGAGCCATCAATGGCAGGTGCCATCTTTTTGGATGTTCGAAATAATAATGATTTAACAGATTTTAATAATATTATTTATGGTCACGATATGGCTCGAAATGCGATGTTTGGTGAGATTGGGAGCTTTATTAATGAAGACGTCTTTGAAGCACACCAGTACGGGATGTTGTTTACAGGGGAGACCTTTTATGGGATTGAGTTATTTGCATTTTTGCTAGTTGATGCGCACGATACAGGTATTTATGCCCCTAATATGGTAAATCCTGCTGAAAAGGAGATTTTTATTGAGCGACTTTTTAGTGAAGCCATCAGATCACGCGACATCGATATAACGATTAATGATCGCCTCGTCTTGTTAAGTACTTGTACACCAACTTGGACAAATGGTCGCCATATTCTAGTTGGTCGCTTGGTAGAGGAGATACCAGAGGATACATTTTTGGCTGGTGAAAATCGCAGTTGGGGTGCTGTCCTACTAGATGAAATTGGCGAGTTAGGGCTTGCTACTGGTTCATTGATGGTGATTGTGCTGACGATTTGTATCACTTTACTAATTGTTAGAATTCAAGGTCGAAAAGAAGAAGAGGGTTTGAGAGCAATCCCACCAACAATCAAGAAGAAGCAACCGACGTTGTTAGGCGAGTTTTTGTTATTAGCAAGTAAGATTGGGATGGTTTTAAGTGCATTTGCTTTGTTATTTATTTTCTTGTTTGGTGCAACCCAAGCGAGTGATGCTTCGATGGCACCATCGGTGCGTGAGGGAGATATTGCCTTTTTCCAAAGAATTGGTAGAGAAGTAGATGTAGATTGTACGATTGTTGTTCGTTATGATGGTAGAACGCAAATACGCCGTGTGGTTGCGGTAGCAGGAGATGTTGTCGATATTACGAATGATGGGCTAGTGATTAATGGTCTTTTGCAATTAGAAATGCATATTTTTGAGGAGACGACTCAGTTTGTAGAGGGGTATCGTTTTCCACTTACGGTTCCAGAGGGGGAAGTCTTTATTCTGGGTGACGGGAGAAGAAATGCGCAAGATAGTCGGATTTATGGGACTGTTCCACTAGAAGATGTACTCGGCAGTGTTGTGACGATTGTGAGACGACGTAATCTATAAATTAAAAAGAATCGATGCAAGCTAGCGAGTAAGCTTTGGTCATCGATTCTTTTGCTTTAGATTTTAACTTTTGAATCAGAATTAAGATGATGTTAGTAAAGCCTCAGCTTCGGTATATGCCAAGTTTTGATCATCAGCAACGGCTTTGTATGTGATGTGGCCAGCTAGTACATTGATGCCTTTTAGCAGTGCTTGATCCTCAAGGACTGCTTTTTTATAGCCTTTGTTTGCTATCTGTAGAGCATAAGGCAGGGTAGCGTTGGTTAAGGCTGCTGTGGAGGTGTATGGGACTGCACCAGGCATATTCGCTACTGAATAATGGATAACGCCGTGCTTGATGTAAGTGGGTTGTGCGTGCGTTGTGATTCGGTCAATGGTTTCAAAGCAGCCACCTTGATCGATCGCAATGTCGACAATGACAGATCCTTTTGACATTTGTTTAACCATATCTTCCGTTACAATTTTAGGTGCTTTAGCACCTGGAACCAAGACAGCACCGATAACGAGATCAGCCTGCTTAACAGCTTCAGCTAAATTATACGCGTTAGACATTAAAGTTTTAATACTCGCACCGAAAATATCTTCTAATTCGCGCAAGCGATTGGCGTTAATGTCTAAGATTGTGACATCAGCACCTAGACCTTTGGCGATTTTAGCTGCATTTGTACCAGCAACACCACCACCAATAATCGTTACTTTGGCGCGGTTAACACCCGGAACACCAGCTAGAAGGATGCCTTTACCACCAAAAGGTGCCTCAAGTAGATAAGCACCAATTTGTGGTGCCATACGACCAGCCACTTCACTCATTGGTGTTAATAGTGGCAAAGAGCCGTCTTTTAACTGAATAGTTTCATAGGCAATCGCAATGACTTTCTTTTCACAGAGGACTTTAGTTAGTTCAAGCTCAGGCGCTAAATGAAGATAGGTGAATAGAATAAGATTTTCTTTGAAGAAATCAAATTCAGCAGCTAATGGTTCTTTAACTTTCATCACCATCTGTACATCCCATGCAGCTTCTGCACTTTCAACAATTTCAGCACCAGCTTTAATGTAATCTTCATTCTGAAAACCAGAACCAACACCCGCATGTGTCTCTATGACGATGCTATGTCCAGCATTTACGAGCTGTAAAACACCAGATGGTGTTAAAGCCACACGATTTTCATTATCTTTAATTTCTTTAGGAACTCCGATTAACATAAGCAAAACCTCCATTTTTTGACCAGATTTTTGCTATTTTACCATATTTCAGCTGTGAATGTAAATAAAAAGTCAATCAAAAAGCCAAAGAAACCATTTTCTTTGACTTTTATACCGATTAATCTTCAACACTAGTTCGAGTTTGTTCTCTTAAAGATTCATAGCGACTTTGGAGCTGCTCATTGCTAAATCTGATATTTTGATCTGCTCTCACATTAAACATGAGATGTGTTATATAAAGATCATTATTGCGTAAACGTTGTAACTCAAAAGCGGCTAACTGTGATTCAATCTCTTCAAATGTTGGGATATCGAGTGGCTCAACAGGAGGCATATATGCTAGATCTTGAATATCATAAACATAAATGATATGGTAACCGAATTGTGTTTCGACAAGCTCTGTAGTGAATTCTCCAACCTCAAGGGCAAATGCTGCTTCTTCAAATTCAATTACCATGTCACCAGGACCAAAGTGTCCTAAATCTCCACCAATACCAGCTGCATCTGCACTATATTCCATCGCTAGTTCTATAAATAAGATAGTTACATCTCCTGGGTCAGCAGCTTTAAGTTGTGCCAGAAGATCCTCAGCTAATTCACGCGCTTCCTCATCAGTCATCTCATCATTTTCGCGAATAAGAATATGACGAGCCCCTCTAGTTGGCGTGTTGTTACGTTCATCGATCAGCATAAGATTTTCAATGTGTTGATCGTATAATTCTAGTAATCGTTCATCACTTACTTCACTAAAAACTTCATCAAATACTAAGTTTTGTAGATGTACTAAGTGAAAATGGTTAAAGATTTCCTGCTCAGTATTAAGCCCTTGTATTTCCATTTGCTGATAGAACCATTGAAGCATGTTGAGCTTTGCTTCATTAACGTCGTCACGGATCACACTATGATCAACATTATAAATTCCTTGAAGTAAGTTTAAGTTAAGGTGATTGAATAGTTCACCACTTTGATTTAATGCAAATTGGCTCATTGTTTCGTTAAAGAATTCATCCACTGTTAAATAATGACCATCAATTGAGGCAACAACAGCAGACTCATTACCAATTTCTACCTCGATTTCTTCAATCATCCACGATTCTAAGAAATTTTCATAATGAGTAGCAAAATAGTTACTGTGAATCGTAAAACCTGCTTCTGCTCGCAAAGTAGCGATAACACCAGGACCATAGCCAACGGTGTTTAAATATTCATCTCTTAAGGCATCTAGGATTAATTCACGCATTTCATCATCTGGTGCATCCTCATCCGAATCTTCATCTGCAAAGACTCTTTCGTATTCAGCAAGGATATCTGCTTCATCGATGATGATAGAATCTAAAATAGCTTGCTCACGTAAGCGGCCTAATCTGACGCTTTCGAACAAATGATCCAAGCTATCAAAACCTTCTATGAGAAGCATTTCTTGTAGTTCATCTGCGCTGTGAGTCTCTTCCATCTCTTCTCTTTCTTCAATTAAGAGCGCTTCATCAATTTCAACATCTGCTAGAATAATTGAATCTACCCAATCTAAGATTGTTACAATACCAGGGTTTATCCAGCCTAAATATCCGCTAGCAACCAATTCAAAAGCCTCTTGGTTAGTCAGGCTAAAAGAATCAGTCTCGATGGCTAAATCATCCCCATTCTCTAATGTGACATCAAAGTTAGGTTGTCTGTTACACCCCGTTAATATCATTGTGAGGGTTGCTAAACTAAATATACTTGCATATTTTAGTAATGATTTCATTACAGGTCACTTCCTTATTTTTAAAATACCACCCAATATAATACCACACATTGATGTCATATTGCAAGGTAATCAAAAGATTTCTCATGTTCGTTGCACAAACAAATCGCTTACAGCATCTGAGGATCAAGAAAGCACTCATGAATAAAAATTCAAGGCTGTTTTTTTCTAATTAATCTGCTAAAATTATAGTATAGAAGCAGGTGAA
>Ga0131853_10017456_pt1 | contig 13068 bp, 12 predicted proteins | sample TergutLab28metaG_FD_92764 | JGI IMG/M metagenome (GOLD analysis project Ga0131853, IMG submission 92764) | Labiotermes labralis P1 segment gut microbial communities from Petit-Saut dam, French Guiana - Lab288 P1 (version 2) (version 2) | ecosystem: Host-associated > Arthropoda: Insects >...
ACTTTCAATATCCCTTAAAAAAACCCATAATAAGGTAAAATGTTTTTGCAATATAAATAAAATCCCCCCCGATCTATCCCCCCCCCCTGAGAAAAAAAAAAAAACCATCCCCCCCCCCCCCCCCCAAAAAAAAAAAAAAAAACCACACACACACACACACACACAACCATTGTATGCTGGTCTACTGTACCATAAATTGTAGCGCAGCAGTAAAATCATTCACTCAACTGGTATACTTGAAAAAACAGATGCTTCTCATGCAGCACAGTGGTGTACTACACATGACATTCCTCCCACTGCAAATGGCAGCTCCAATCATATTCTCCAGAAATAAAGCACACAACAAACAACGTACACGCTTTCTGCTAAAGAATGAAACATAACACTCAGTTCGCACCAACTACATTTAGGACTCAGGTGTTTGGAAAGTGACACTGTGTAACGGGATAGTGGCTGTGGTTACTCATGCTTTGAATGTACTGTCTTGATCTGCAAGGTTCCAGAGGTCCAACAAGGGTCAAGACTCCTTCAAAACTTTCGGAACCACTGACCCACTGCCCCAGTGTCACATCCCAGAAGACCCGAATCTCCAAGTACTGTGATGTGAAATCCTCAAGTCCTGCAACCAAATTACTAGACTAACTGGATTTTCCCAATTTCATTACATGAAACAACCACCCCCAACCCCCCTATTTTTCATATGACGGATTAGGAAAAAAATTCTTGCCTGATGTTCAAGTAAGTATGGTAGCATAAACATGACAATACATTAATTACACAGCCAAACAACACAATGCCAGTTAGCTCACCAGCTTCCAACACACTAAATGAACAAAATGATAAAATCAGTTTTGTTTGTTTCTAATTTACATGACAGCAAAAGGTAAAGTTGTTCCTGTGCATGTCTTGGAGGCAGACGCACAGCTGCACTTAATTGTCACGCTGCCCTACTGTTACAATATTGAAGCCAAACAAAGCAGTCAAATGCATGGCAGGGATACTGACAACCTAGTGCACTTGTCAGTAAATGTTATCACTATCAGCATTTTCATGAACAGAAAGGGCAGACAAATAGACGGGTGGATTCATGGGATGCCGTAGACTGAATCTGGCAGTATGTGCCAAAATCACACGTAACTCATACAGCACAGATGATGTACATTTTTCCTAATTAGCAACTTCACACACCCAGTGATGGTTTTTACACAAATAATTTCTTTAACTCAATTCACATTTTCATCCCCTTTTCTTGTTGATGAATGTTGTGAGCATGCAGCACCATCATCTTCATGGCTCACACCACTTTTGAACCTGGAAAACCATTCAAAACTTGTGTTCATCCCACTGCCTAACCAAAAGCTACTTTCTAAATTTAGAAGTTCCTGTAGCACTTTTGCCCCCAGTTTAAAGCAAAATTTGATGCAGAAATGCTGTTTTTCAAGTCTGGCATTTCTAGGTATGCTGAACTGCAATAGGCCAACACACAATTGTACTTGAAGCAGACACTACTCAACATTCACCCACACACTACAGCCTTATTCCAAGCATGAAATAACTCACTCTATCTACATGCAGCAGCAGTAGTGTCATCTTGCAGTCTGTCCAGAAACTATTTATTCACACTGTGTATACAATTACAATGTCTGAAGAAGCAAGGCTACAAGTGAACTCCTCAATCACAGTAAAGAATGAAATACCAATAAAATATAGCACACAAGATAAAGTTATCTCTTTAATCAGGAACAAAGCCATACAGGCATATGGGTGAGTGTAGGTACATTTCCATACATTCAAGAACAGTAAACACTGAAGAGGACACTCAGTGTGCACCAGAACCAGCGTGATCTGGAAGACACACAATTTTGCCATCTATTGGGAATCAAACCATGATTCTTCAGTCATCCAGCCCAAAGAACTGTCATTATTCTGACTGAGCTATCCTGCCTCAATTAACAAGAAACATTTGTTAACAAAACTATCATCAGAGCCATAAAGTACGCAGCATACTCTGCTGATCACAGGCTGTACTTTCATGACTTACGAGTGATTAAATCTTACAATGGAAAATACAATCAACCCATCACTAATATTAAACAAGAGAGGACAGCAACTAACAAACTGTAACCTCGGTAACCATAGCAGCAGGGGTAACCACAGCAAGATTTTTAACCTAATCAACCAAAAAATCAACACCAGCTATCTTAATGACAAAGGCACCCACGGTAATGTTCTCAACTAAGGTAACCACAAATATGGGTAGTCTTCATGTAAAGTGTCTATTACTTTTGTGCAGTTTTAACCAAACTTGAATTTTACTGACAGATTTAAGTAACCCCTCCTCCCACTCCCACACACAATAAAAAATGTCATGAAAATTCATCCAGCAGGAATCCAGTTGTTCCATGTGGATAGGCAGATATGCATGGCAAAGCCACAGTCTTCATAACTTCGCAAACACACCAAAAAACAAATGAGGTACAAGAGACATAACCCCACCTTTATGGTAATTAAAGTTTACCACAAACTGGATACTAATTAAAGCAACAGATCCTTGGGATTACAAGAACAATACAGGCTAATGAGTAAACAGTGAATAATAAAAACAGAATGGCAACTAATAGTTTTCTCTTGTATTCCAGGGATAAAGCTCCTAAAGGTGACTCACTAAGCGCTGACATATGTATGGCAAGGTGAATATACAAATGAACAAACAGATAAAGTTAATGCAACTGATGTTACTTTGTAGGTAGTGTTTGTTAGGTTAGAGGCTTAAACGCACGTTAGTAGATGACGATGCACAAACAAAGATGGATGCAAATGAAACAACTGAAAACTTTAAACAAAGAAGCCACTTTGATGGAAGTAACACACATCACAGAATCTATTAGCTGCAAAAAAATTAACAAAACCACAGGTTGTGCATGGAACTTCAAACCTAGTCTCAAGTCTTCAAATCACTACCACTTTATGCAACAATAGTACCAGGGTATATGCCATTTATTCTTAGTTTTACCATGAAAATCATGACACCCCACAAGAAAGTAAACCCACTTACTTATCCCAATGTACATTATTCATACCTCTTCATGGTAGATGCGGTGTTGAGAACAATACAACTGTTCTCTACTTGATGCGCTTGTCTGATGATGATAGTACAGCTTCCTTCGGTCCATCCCCTTTTGCCACTTCACCAGAACCAGCCGATACCGAATCATTTTCCTTTCCCTTTCCTTTGTCTTCCTTATCAGCAATATTGACGGGAACCTCTTCCTTGCTGGCCTCATCAAAGTTTTCCACTAACTCTGGAACCTCGTCATCTTCTTCAATGCTTGCTTTCCCACCAGTGGCACTATTTGCCACACTAGATGCAAGACGTTTGAGTTGGGTTAAACCTTCTGGTCCTAGCTGACTCAAAATTCCTGGCAACATTTCCGTAATTTGTTTGTTCTCCCCATGACCAGTAATAGCAAATGTGTTCGCTGCTAACGAGGCTTGGGCTTTTGGGTTGTTAAAATGGATGACAGTACCATCATCCTTAATCATATTAACTTCTTCAATACCTGGAATTGTATTTACTGAGAGCTTTTTCAAAGAACTCTGCAGTTTCTTATCATCGGTAGCGGCAGTTGCATGAACGACCTTCTTCTTCCTCCTTGGTGTACCTTTCCCTCCAATCCGTACTTGGGCTTGAAGTTTCTTTAACTTTTCTTGATTCATTTTAATTCCTTGCACTTAAAAATCAGTTTGAGACTGTACCGTGATTCTGTACCTATCCTAACACGAACAGCTTCGAATGTTAATGAGTGGTGACCACTATTTCTAGCAACTTTTCGACACACGTGCTCAAATACCGAACACCATGAAAAGAAAATGGATGCCTCTTAAACTACTTTCCATTCACATCACGTGTGTATAACCTGCACTACGAGTATCTGTGGTAGCTAAATCACAGGTAATAAGACCTCTAGACGTTCTGTGTGCCAGACCCGTAGGTTGCGAGCGTTTCATTGTCTATGAGAATCGTTAACGAATCACACTGAAACTTCAGTTTATTGTAATTTATGAATGAAGTAAATTAAATCAGTTATTTAATATGTGAAGCGGTAACGTTTTGAAGTTTAGTATTTAATATCCATTGTACTAAATTTCCAATCAGTGTATACTGCTGTCGGATATTTCTTTCTGTACAAGGAATGACTGCTATTAAAGGTCACTATAGAGTGTCTGTTAGCATGTAAAATTAATGTAGATCATAGAATCCCTGACTATAGTCACCAGTTTATCATTTCATGTTTTCACAGTATCCGCCGTATGCGGTGATAGCAATGACACCAAAGGAAAGCAGTTTTATTTACGTATGCAACCAAAGTATTGAAGGGGGAGGTGGGAGGGGGTGTTGAGTAGATGGGTGTTGTGAGGTTGGTTTGGGGGACGAACGAGTTAATGTAAAGTAACTTCAGAACAACTTTTTAACTTTTAAGGTATAATACGTAGTCTGCCTAATAGTGGGCGCCGCCAGAATTTTGTCCAAGTAGGTGCTTAGAAGGCCAATTTTTTTAGTACCTTGTCAAGTGCTTTTACATTCAGGGTGATGTAACTTTTTTATAAACATTTTAATTTTTCGTATTAAATATTTATAATTTATTTTTTCAGTAATCTCATCAAAACTTAATTTCATTAGACTCAGAAAAGTGAGAAAGGATGATCATTACGTCACCGCGGAGGTTGAATTGTAACCTGAGGCCAGTAGGCACAGTGATAGCAGAATAAGGGTTTCCTCCACACACGTTTCAGTTTCCTCTCATTATCATTCTTCATATGCTCTATAATCTGCATTTGTCAGTTACTGACACTACATAATCTTAAAGACTGACCGTGTTCTTAAGTAACATGCATGAAATATGTACCAATTGGTAGATGCATTAACCAAAGGCATTACACAAAATATATCAACAATATAAATTATGTAATGTAACAAAAAACATTAAGGTGGCTTTTTTACCAGTAAATTAAGAAGAGTGATGATAGCAGTCAGTTCAGAGCTTTGAATATATGTAATGGCAGCACTGCCTGTGATACAGTACAGACTAGTTCTTTTGGTTGCAGAGTGATGGCATCACTGTCCTGAGAGGGTCGTATCATGCAATGAAAAAGTAAAAGTAAATTGTTTTACTCTGTGGATAAATGTCAAAGGGTTAACAGCTTTTTTGACTCTATTTATAAAAGCATTCAACTGATTGCATGTGCATATTGTTCTGAATTTTGCAACACTTATCTGCAATGAAAGAGTATTCTGTATCTTAATATATGGTATCTTGGAGGCAGCCTCACATACCACAATAGGTAGGCTGCCTCCAAGATAGTGTGTATCATGATTCAGCACACTTAAACAACTATTTTACAAAGAAATGTCTGCAGATTAACTATTTGACTCTTTTACACCATGTCAACTGTGTATAAAAGTGGCTTACTTGGTTTTATGCAGAGGGTTTGATTCCATGATGATTGTCCCTTGCAGATCGAAACACAGGAAAGTTCACTGTGAAGTTGTAATATTTATAATATAAATATCTAATGAACAGTTTTGTGTGATGTTGATTTAGTGTTGTGAATGAAATACAAAATCATATATTACTGTAATATAGCATGCATGAGTGCACACACATGTATGTGTGTATGTGTGCATAAACCACATTTATATTATTCTTCATACTCCATAACTATGTATGCTGTCCATGTATGTAATATTTCATTACACATTAATGTGACTACAAAAATTTATGAACATTTTAGGAATGAGTAATAAATTGTGAAAGTATTTTGAAAGCTTCAATGAAAAATTATTATTATGAAGTGCAGTAACCTAGTCAAGCAAATTAAGTCATCAAATTCCCTACCTTTTATCAAAACAGAGGTAAATTACTGTGTATCACAAAAGCTTGCCACTAAAGCAGTTGAATCAGTCCACATCTTGACACACCTCTTCTTTAAGACTTATTTCAGTATTTGCCACCATCTTTGCCAAGGTCTCCCTCCTGGTCTCTTTCTGACTAAAACTGACAAGTCACGTATCTCAATATTGCAGATTTCTGTTCATTGTAATTGCTCAAAGTAGATATTTTCTTCAGTTAAATCATCTGTTCACAGTTGTGATTGCTGTAATGATGTGTATACGGAGGCAGCAGGTTCCTCTGAAATGTTGGTACATGAATATGATACCTGTTGTTGTGTATGCCAGTATATGGTACAGTACCTGTTGCTGTGTATGCTAGTACATGCGAGCTTGCTATGCAATAATCTTGCAGTGTACACGGAAACAATAAAAGAAACACCTTGAATTACAACGTCATATCTACACAATTTTACATTGAATCTTGCCTGTTTCTTCGTGAAAAAATGGTAGATAACTTTACTCTCAAGTTTTACACTTACTGTATTTATTACAAGGTGTTGAATACGATTATAGATAAAGGTGAACCTGGGGTTTAGAAAAACAAAAAGCTCCTTAATTTCCGGGGCATCATCATGTTTACAAAATGTGTGATGTGGGAAAAAAAAATCTGTTGTGCTACATGCTAAAATGAACAGAGTGAGATGGGACACATTTGGTCCCTAGATAAGTACTGTTTAATCTGTCACAGTGATCATGGGCCATGTTGGGAATTCAAGCAAGCAAGAGTTAAATATTGTTTATTTGGAGGTGAAGTGGTAGGCTGCCATTATGTTGAGGAGCACAACATTGTGTGTGCAGAAAATTAATAAACTGTGACTTGGACAAATCCAAGGCAGTGGAATTGCATGCAGCATTTTGGGGCTTCCTGTGGCAGTGGGGGGACCTAGAAGTGGCATTGTGTTACCCGTGTTTGTGTTGCAAGGTGTAAGGTACTCACAGCAGTGTTGTTGCTGATTTGCGTACTGTGGGATGTGGTGCTGTGTCACTGGGTATGTAGTTTCTGCATTGTACTGCTTTCATTTTCAGCTTTTGGCACTGTGATGCTCTGAAATGGTGGGAACTGCACACCCAACATGCAGCCTAGGGTCTTCACATGTGGCATGCCTTGAGCCTCTCTCAGGCTCCCTGCTGTTCGTCCATATCTCTGCAGTCTCCAGAACTAGACAAGGGCTCTTGATGAGGTAGCAGTCTGGCACTTCCTCTTCTGAACAACTGTATCCATGTGTTAAGTCCATCCCTGCCTGTCACTGAATTACATTGCTTTCCTAAATTTCACTATATGGCTTCAAGTTTGTTGCCTGGGTCAGGCTTGTATTGTCAGAATTATGTGCCAAATTTAGATCAGAGAAATGTAAAAGCTTTTTATCTGCTTTATAGCAGCCATTTTTGTAACCATATGAAACACAGCCATGCCATACCTGAGTGCTGTAGGTATGGGCTTCAGACCTTAGTGGCCTCAGTTCATTCCCAAAGCTACCCACAGATATTTATGGTGGACAAGGTGGCAATGGGACAGACTTTTTTCAGTACTTTAAGTCTTCTCACATCCTTATCAATCTACAAATGCGTCATATTCCCTTCTCCTCCCATCTGCAGGACAGGCAACAAACTCATTGGAGGTTGCAGTTCCGCTCACAGGACATGATGTGATTGTGTAGTAAGAGAATATATATATATATATATATATATATATATATATTTAACACACACACACACACACACACACACACACACACACATATGCATACACAGCAAGATACCTTTAATCTGACATCAGACAATCTGGAAGACCTGAAAATATGGCACTGAGGAGAGTAGTCCCAAGATCGGAAGTTTTGCTTTTTACCACAGTGAAGTGTAATCAGTGACACTGGCAGATCTCGGAGACATGTTCAAAAAGACCTCCAAGAGTTTTATGTTTTGCTGACAGTGCATCCTGGTATAACTCTGGGTAAATGACCAACTTGATGCACAATTACGTTGTGTAAAACGTTTATTATTGTAATCCTCTATAATAAATGTTTTATACAACATAATTGTGCATCAAGTTGGTCATTTACCCAGAGACCTCCAGGAGTGTTTGTACATCAATTGTGGTACCTGCATATCAACCGTTGTGGTACCTGTACATTAACCGTTGTGGTACCTGTACATCAAATGTGGTACCTGTACATTAACTGTTGTGGTACTTGTACATTAACCGTTGTGGTACCTGTACATTAACCATCGTGGTACCTGTACATTAACTGTTGTGGTACCTGTACATTAACCATTGTGGTACCTGTACATTAACTGTTGTGGTACCTGTACATTAACCATTGTGGTACCTGTACTTCAACTGTTGTGGTACCTGTACATCAACCGTTGTGATACCTATACATTAACCATTGTGGTACCTGTACATTAACCGTTGTGGTACCTGTACATCAGCTGTTCTGTATCTCCTGCCGCGTGTCTCCTCCTCCATCAACTTGTTCAGCTATGAAGACTCCGTGAAACGCAGAAGTTAACCCTGATGACCCTGAACCAACAGATGAAGCAGATGCAGCTCTGACTGGTTGTACAGCCCATGTTGCCTTAAGAAAGGTTCGTACTGGCACCATCTGATAATCTGGAATATTCGGTAATTTGGCACCCTCCGCTTCCATGCGAGTCGGATTTACGGAGTTTTGCTGCAGCTAGAGACAACGTTACACGATGCACTGGACACTGACAGCTGTGTATAACACCAGATTACTGGGCATTATTTTCAGTGACTTACTAGTACTAAAATTTGAGTCAGGTAGTACATACAGGAATCGGTCCAGAATCGTTTGTTTTACCATTTGCAGTCTAAAAATATAAAGGTTTCAATATACAGAGCTACAGTTTTGTCTGTTTTGTATGGGTGTGAAACTGTGTCAAAATAAGGGAAGAACATAGGGTGAGGGTGTTCGAGTATAGGGTGCTGATGAAGATACTTGTGCTGAGCGGGATAAAGTGACAGGAGACTGGAGGAAATTACGTAATGAGGAGCTTCAATTCGTAAACCTCAGCAACTAACATTGGGGTGATCAAACGAAGGAGGTTGGGCTGGACGGGGAGTGTGGCATGTTTCGGGAGAACGGAGAGGCATACAGGGTTTGGTTTGGCAATCTGGAAGGAAAGGGACCACTTGGAAGACCTAGGAGTAGGTGGTAAGATAAAATGCAATGAATATACTTTCTGTACGGCAAATATTAAAAATGTATTATTTCTTAATGAAACTGGTGTGCCATCTAGGCCTGCACAGGAACAATTTGACTTTGTAACTGAAAGATCAAACAAATAGGAAACTGTTATAAAAAAAAATCTGCAGCCACTGATTTTGTAGCTGCTTGTATCGAGCTGCGGTGTCGATATGCCATGATATACCGCATTTTGTAGCTGCTTGTATCGAGCTGCGGTGTCGATATGCCATGATATACCGCATTCTCTGTAACATGGATCAGTGTTGTGTGCTAGAAGTTTGTATAACGACCGCTAGATAGAAGCACTAGGGATATTTGGGACTTCGCATGCTCAGAAAATTAGGCTGGTTAAGGAAGGGGTGTGTAGACCGTCTTATACAATTCTGAGAAAATACAGCTGTTCTATGAATAGTATTCCACTCATCACGAAAAACCGAAAAAAAAAGCCTCATCAGTCAGGCCTGCTGGGTTGAGAAGAATCGTGGTGGTGACGTCGATTCATATCCAAAATGGATTCTCAGAAGCGAGGACCCACTTCCTGTCTTTATTGTCAGCCATTGCCACAAGCTAGGATTATATTGCTTCTGCCAGCCTTCAACATGTGCAAGAAAAGTAAATATCGCATCGTATTCAACAAAGGCGCCTACTTAAATGTCTGCGGAATTGGAGTTACAATCTGCTTTGGTTAAAAAGGACTTCAATAGAACCAATAGTGAAACACAAAGTAGAGTGAAGAGGAAGACCATTTCTTTGCCAGTTTAACAGCAATTCGAGACAAGTTCTATTGTAACAAAGGGATCCAAAATTACTTTCCTTCTTTTGTGAATTATATAAGCACGTATGTAGTGGTTTGTGAGCATTATGGGCGGCGATCGAAAAACTTTAAAAATTCTATGAATAAATTTGTGAAACAAAAACTGAAAGTCTTGGCAGCAACGATGGTTGAAAGAAGGAAGGTGTGTGTCTTAGGGAAGCAGATGTGTGCTGCAGGAGGGTGGAACTTGGGGGTGAATCGACGCAAACATTTTTAAATGTTTCTATTGACGTCAATAAAGTTTTGAAATTTCATATGACTCGGGCACTCAGTGTAAACGCAAATACCAATTACTGTATTATAAATACTTTCTCTTTTTCACAAAGTGGCGTGTCATCCTGACGTTTCGATTGTACGTTGCACTCACCCTGCTCGTTACTAAACACAAGGCCAGTGTTTTAACATTACACAATAAATTACCTTAAGCCATGGCGATGTTAGGCGCCTTCGTACAGAATTCCATAAAGCACTGCCAGCATCCTCTTTCCTGTCTGTCGGTCCGTCCATCAGCGTAGAACATTTCGGCTCCTGACAGACTGATTTTTCATGAAGTTTTATATTATAAGCTTTTACTAAAAGCTATTGAGAACGTTAAAGTCGGACAAAAATAACAGATACTTTGAATGAAAACGTACGCATGTGTATGTTGTTGGTCTTCATAATGGAGACAAATTCTGTTGTGTATGAGATGAGAGCTGAGGCTGAAGAAAGAGTTGACGATCTAAACACAGCAACTGAGGCAGACTGTGTGCTGAATGGGAAACTGGCTGAAGCAGATGAGCAGTTGACGAACTAGACACAACCGACTACGACAGACCAGTGTTTCCCATACGTCTTGCTCGCGGACCCCTTTTGTCTTCGAAGAGTACCCGCGGATAGTCACATCCTTGCTCACGTAAATACAGAGTGTCCGGATGATGGGCATCAAAAATTAAAAATTCAGAAATAAGTTTAGATATCTACAAAAACAAACCAGTAGCACAAGTAACACTGCATTGCATGATGGGACCTTAATTAAACTGACTGTCCCTCTATTTATCGCATTATTCCGTCGTTACACAACATATAAGACAGTTGCACTATTAAAACTGCTTACATTCCGCTACATGTTCCGGCCGCTGCTCGGCCATTATCAGGCCAACAAGGAATGGTGTTAATTAAGGCACATTCATTAGCTTCTTCCAATCCGATCCCACTGTTTACATTAAAAATCTTTAAGCTTATGAGGCCTGTATTTATGGTTAAAATGTTATTGGATTCAAAATTAAGTATGAAATGTATATCTTTTGAATTTCCACCTGCAAGGACGGACTGACAGTATGTCGTACCGCAGTCCGTAATGACACTTTGCTGGGTTGTGTGTGATTGTATATGAATGTACGTAGGGGAGGATCATTCACCTTAAGTATCAATTGGTATTTTGATTGTTCCAGTTTTAAAGTCATAACCGTTTTGAGTTGGTATCCATATTATTAAGAAATGTGAACTGTGGGTCTTAGACAGCACGTGTTTTTGGCACTTTGTCTTGGGTTCGATGCACTTATATTATGCGCAGTTCTGTGTACTTCCAGTTCAATATGGTTTAATGAATTATATTGTTGGATTCACTATTGTCTATTGTGTGCATTGTCTTGGGCGTCGTGTTGGTGTGCACCTTGCGTTAATTATAAGTCGCGTAGGTAGACTCACACAACACACACAAATGTCAGACTACCTACGCCACTACGTACATTCATATACAATCACACACAACCCAGCAAAGTGTCACTACGGACTGCGGTACGACATACTGTCAGTCCGTCCTTGTAGGTGGAAATTCAAAAGATATACATTTCATACTTAATTTTGAATCCAATAACATTTTAACCATAAATACAGGCCTCATAAGCTTAAAGATTTTTAATGTAAACAGTGGGATCGGACTGGAAGAAGCTAATGAATGTACCTTAATTAACACCATTCCTTGTTGGACTGATGATGGCCGAGTAACGGCCGAAACATGTAGCGGAATTTAACCAGTTGTAATAGTGCAACTGTCTTATATGTTGTGTAACGACGGCATAATGCAATAAATAGCGTTATGTACACAACGGCGGGGCTTCCTTCAAAAGAAAAAATTGACTGTCGCTCGCTTCGTGGCTACGAGAAGTTTCTTAATTAGACATTCTAACGGTCACACAAAACAAGCACGTCGTAAATTAAAAAATTACGCGATTGTTTTTTAAAAAAAACTTTTAATCTATGGAAGTAAATGTCACCGAAGCTATTAAAGAAACATATCCACGGATCCCGTGGGAATTGGAAACAGATCCCTTTGGATCCGCGGACAATACTTTGGGAACCGCTGTGATAGATCATAAGTATGTTGTTAAGGAAGTGAAGACAGTTGCGGTATATCAACAGAACAAGGGGTAGAAAAGTGTTGGGTCATTCAACGTTTACTGTCTGTCTGACTTTGTAACTCTTTGGTAATGTGTTTCTGTTGAAATAATGCGAATAAATCGAGAAGTTCCGAGTATAGGGACATTATTGCACTAATGTGATGACACACACGCACAGTACTGTACTGATGTGCTGACACACACACACACACATTCCTGTATTGATGTGCTGAAAAACACACGGTCATTACTGCACTGATGTGCTGACACACACGCACATTACTGTACTGATGTGCTGATACACACACACATTCCTGTACTGATGTGCTGACACACAGACGGACATTACTGCACTGATATGCTGACACGAACGCACATTAATGTACTGATGTGCTGACAAACAGACGAACATTACTGTACTGAGGTGCTAACACACACGGACATTACTGTACTGATGTGCTGACACACAGACGGACATTACTGTACTGATGTGCTGACACACAGACGGATATTACTGAACTGATGTGCTGACAAACAGACGGACATTACTGTCCTGATGTGCTGACACACACATTACTGTACTCATATGCTGACACACAGACGGACATTAGTGTACTGATGTGCTGACACAGACGGACATTAATGTACTGATGTGCTTACATACAGACGGACATTACAGTAATGATGTGCTGACACACACACACACACACA
>Ga0131853_10017457_pt1 | contig 13067 bp, 9 predicted proteins | sample TergutLab28metaG_FD_92764 | JGI IMG/M metagenome (GOLD analysis project Ga0131853, IMG submission 92764) | Labiotermes labralis P1 segment gut microbial communities from Petit-Saut dam, French Guiana - Lab288 P1 (version 2) (version 2) | ecosystem: Host-associated > Arthropoda: Insects >...
GTTGTGTGCAGTGCAGTAGAGCGGCATGTGTGTTGTGTGCAGTGCAGTAGAGCGGCATGTGTGTTGTGTGCAGTGCAGTAGAGCGGCATGTGTGTTGTGTGCAGTGCAGTAGAGCGGCATGTGCCGCTCTACGACATGCTGCCACATCACCTAGTTTATATAACGACGTAATATTACCGAGTGTTTTAACATAAATGTAACTTTAGTTAGTAACAGATAAAGCTCCCTGATGATGGTCGTTGAAGACCGAAACATGTAGCAGCGATATTATTGCGTATTTTAATGTAAATTTAAAACATTTAACCGAGTTACTAAATAGTGCATTTGTTGGTGTGTGAAATAATTGGCGTCGTGTTTCTCTATGGCCTTCTGACTTCACCTAGGCGAGTTGAAAATATTTTTGAAAGAATGCCTTTGTCTTGTTACGCCCTACCATTGAATGTACAACGGCGGATGCATTCTATATCATCAAATTATGAACCATAATCTATAAATTAGGCAGATACTGATTATGTTGGACCACTATGCTTACGAGTTATTTCTATATATTTTAAAGAACTATTTAATGTTGGTGACAATAATTCAGCTTTTGCTTGCATTTGTCCAGTATTTTGAATGAATTGAAAACATTGTTATGAAACATTTCTGTCTTTTACGTTTACTGCTGCTTACAAGTATATGCGATTTTTCGTTATTTTACAATTAACAGCTGGATTACATATGTGTATAAATATTTCTTTGAGCTTTCGCCTGGAATAAAAAACAAAGAATAAATTTTACAAGAGCCCATAAAATGTGGGTTATTTCTTAGAATATTGCGTCTCTACTGTGGTTTATCTTGTTCAAAATAACATTTTGAAGAATGAATACATTCGCACCCTCACGTCAGTTATGTCTGAAAGGGATGTTTTCAGTTACTGGTTAACCCATGTCAGTTTATTGTCTTTCAATATAAACCTAGGGTCAAGGTTTATCAGTGAGATATAATATAAAATAAAAATGTAAGAATTTATGATAGTTCACCTGAAGAACCAAAACTAAAATAAAAAAGAATAATTAGAGCCACTAACACCAACCCACCCACAAGCATACGATACGTGTTACTGATACATTTTTATGGTGTTATCTTCGATATGTGCCTTGTTCTCAGGTTTCAGCTGTTGTGTGTGTTGCACAATGTTTGTTATAATTTGTTATTTTCTTCCAATGACAGAACTCGAAACTAAATACACATACTGAGACTCTTAACTCAGTGCTTCCGTCAGTGTTTGCTTTCACACCCTGTCGCTTGCTGGTTGCAGCAACTTTAGTTGTCTAATTCTTGGACTGTTTTTCATAAAAAGATGTCACGGACAAAATATTAGAACGAGATATTTCGAAGTGTAATATACAGTACCATCCTCAGAGCCGTTCATATTTAACACGGTGTATATTGTAATGGCTTATGCGGTGGCGAATTTGGTTGAGGTCGCGACTTCCATTCCCGACGATGTTATTCGGAATTTTTTATTAATTTAATCCTTTCGGCCTCTCTGTGGTTCTGGGGTCGATTTAGCTTGTAGCAGAAACGAGTTTCAGACATATCTCCTGGGGAGGTAGAGGCGGCCCGTGCTTTGGGCTGACAACCCCACCACCTTCTTGTGTCGACTTAACTAAACGTTCTGGGAGCTTCGATCCCATGAACCTTTTAGGGCATGTCCAGCCCTGTAATGGGATAGCTTTACCTTTACCTTTTTTATCGTACGAACACATTATTAATTTCGAAAAATATCATTAATATAATAACGGTATTAATTTTCAGCCTGCCAGGTAAGCCTATTTAATTGTAGGAAAGCCACAGTACCTTTCTATTATGTTTATTGGACCGTGCATCATAGTAATCGTTGAAGAATAACAGACCAACTTGATGTCACTTGCTATTTTATTTCTCATCTTATGTGCTCAACATGTTTCGGTTATTAATATATCCATTATCAGGAGCTTTGTTCTAGGTTCGTTGTGTGTTGGAGATTTGGTGCGGCTGGGTTTGAGTGGTGTCCGTGCTACACGGACACCACTCAAACCCAGCCGCACCAAATCTCCAACACACAACGAACCGAGAACAAAACGACTGATGTGGTAATTCAACAACACAGTCGCAAGCTCCTGATGATGGACATAATAATATCCGGAACATGTTGAGTACATACGAAGTGAAATAAAATAGCAAGTGACATCAAGTTGGTCTTTTATTCTTCAACCTTTCTATTACTTGGTAGTATGCTTCATGCATAAACGGCAACCCTTGTTTGTCAAAAAGCTGTGGTTGTTCATACCGTATTTTACGAGAGACAGAGACCATAGAATACATATAGAAAAGAAGAAATTTTTTTTTAAATATGAAATTAATATAAATAATAGAACATGTACCTCTGGTCCTTTCTGAGTATAGCAAGATTAGAAGCCAGATAACGAAGCAGACCTGTAGCGGGTTTCTCTTTGCGATGTGTAAGAGAAAAGTATTATGTTCTTAGAAGAGGGTACTGGCATTCGTAATAATGTGTTGCACCAAAAGAGAACTGTAGCCTTAATCATTATGGAGCAGCTGAATAAGAAACATAATGGTAAGTTGGCGGTAAAAATCATAATTTTTGAAAAAGGAAGAGTATTTATGAATCTCAATATTACAGTGAAATTTATTACATATATAAAGCAAGGAAGAGAATAAATGTATGTCTTGAAATGGCCTTTCCGGCTCAGATGATTAAAATTTCTCTGAACTCTATGGAATTCTTAGGTTCACCAAATGTTCTGAATAACCTGTGACTGGAATATTTCTGCAGCTAGTTTAATCCAGGAAAAACACTTAAACCACTTTCTGTGAGTTAATATTGCTCCCCCAAGTGGCCTCTTTCTTCAAACATCCCTATTGAACTTATGCAAGTATTTTTCAAATATCCCTCCATTATAACCCTCATAATCATTTATGTGTGCGACGTGAAATTATTTCCTAAAAAGTGAAAAATTTAGAACTACCTAACGTACAGTTTTGTTTGTTCTTGGATTATTTCTATCTCTTAACTTATAATGTCTTATCAGCGACTTTTTTCATACTTCTTAGGTCCTTGTTCTTCCCGTATAGAGGAAAACTGCTTGGAAAATTTGACGCTGAGGAGACCACGCATCGTGAGAAATTCTTCTAATAAAACAAATTAGATGCACTAATTTCTCAAATTTATGTTTTAAACAAAACTCTACATGACTCCTGATGATGGAAAGAGGAACAGACCGACACATGTAGAGTTTTATTTAAAAAATAAATTTGAGAAATTAGTGCATCTAATTGGTTTTGTTATAAGAATTGCTTAGAAAATATTTAGTAAAATTATTGTGGTGCACAATTTAGGTTTTGGTTTTGGAGTCAGGATTAAAAAGTAAACGATCTGAAATGGTTTGTGAGAAAAAACCTTAAATTTTAATCTTTTTTAATTTAATTACTTGATTACTTACTTCATGGTGCAGAGTTCTTCTTGAGAAACTAACGGTTTGCAGTTAGTCAAGAAATTCCCCGCATTTCACGGAACCCAAAGGTTCATTACCGCACGCACAAGCGTCCGCCACCTGTCTCTATCCTGGGCCAGTCCAATCTAGTCCGTACACCCACATCCCACCTCCTGGAGATTCATCCTAATATTATCCACCCATCTACGCCTATGTCTCCCCATTGGTCTCCTTCCCTCCGGTTTCCCCACCAAGAGCCTATACACCCCTCTCTCCTCACCCACACGCGCCACATGCCCAGCCCATCTCATTCTTCACGATTTTATCACCCGCACAATATTGGGTGAGGAGTACAAATCATTTAGCTCCTCGATATGCAAGCTACTCCATTCCCCCGTTAACTCCTCCCTCCTAGGTCCAAATATTCTCCTCAACACAATGTTCTCAAACACCCTCATCTTCCTTTCCTCTCGCAATGTCAACGACCAAGTTTCACACCCCTACAAAACAACAGGCAAAATTATAATTCTATATATCTTGATCTTTAAATTTTTGGATAGCAACCTGGAAGACAAAAGATTCTGCACCGAATGATAGCAAGCACATCCTGACCTCAATATGCTCTTAATTTCTTCCGCAATAGAATTTTGATTTGTTCCCAAATATTTAAACTCTTCCACCCTCTCGAAGGTACTTTTATCAGTCCTCACACTGTGATTTTGTCCTGCATTCTGATCTCGAGACATGACCATGTACTTAGTTTTATCAGCACTTACTTCCAGTCCATTGTCCCTAGTAGCAGCTACCAAAGCTTCTGAATTTTCCTTTAGAGTTTTCGAGGGGGAGATTAGTTTACCTCCGGATTGTTTTGTCTCCAGAGCAAGCATCCCGCATGTGAATGTTTCTTAACAAAGTTTTTACTGGGGGGAGGGTTTGTTAGCACCTCGCCCAACCAGCAAGCTGGAGGACCACCCCTTGTCGGCTGTCCGCGACTGCTTATTCAATTTATTCGCAGCTACTCTCCTTATCGGAGGGCGTTCCTCTATCCGCAACCTGAGGACGCGCCATGCGTGGTGACAGGGACCCATTACATGGCTTTTAATTTAATTACGAATATAAATTCGTTTCATACTTTCTATTACATTTGTAACATTAGTGCTTCCTTGCAACCTCAATATATATAATTTCTTACACAAAACCAAGCAACGAAAGGCTCGCATTCTTGTGCGGCCCCATAGTTTACTTGTACAATATTCCAGATGCTCAACTGTAAGCAAACTTCCAAGGAGGTATTACATGTACACAATTAACAGGGTAGTTTGTCACATGTCACCCTAACATATTACGTACATCAACACTAAAGCCCGAGGTCAGAACAATAACGTATTCTCTGCTTCTTGTTGCAAGTACAATCTTCATCACCACTATTAATACACACCAAGGCGACATGTTGAATTGTATTGGACCCAAACTTAAGCATCCCCCATAATACTAGAGACGTACCCTATCGTAGTCCCTAATACCCTTCTCTACCTGTTTACCTGACATCTGTTTTCACGCTGAGTGTTCGTGGTGCTATCTGACAAAGCATGTAACTCTGTCCCATTTTCCTAATAAAGATATCCATGTATGAGTGGAATAAGCCCACACACCGCTGAGAAATATCGACTTGTGCCAATGCAGAAGCTTATTTTGCAAGACTGTATAAAAACAGATATTCCCCTTTGTCTGAGAAGCATACATTAAACGTTTATGTACGAACTGGAAGTACTTCTACGCCTTTTCCCTAAATCAGCAAGTGAGGAATTTAGCTGTGGTCATAGGGAGCTGCGCTGAAGGAAGTACTCTGTTCGTGGAACTTGTTCCTTTCAAACCGTTCTGAAAATGGTGCAAAGCCAAACCCTAATGGGTGAGTCAGGATTTAAACACAAGCTGCCTCATGTTTGTTTGCTTAATAGATTAAAAAAATTTCAGTATTTCTGAGAAGATACTAGGAATTTCGCAACTGAAATTCTGAAGGTCTATCACATTCAACAACCATTTCGGTTGGTAGCTTTGCAGGTCATTAAGGTCAAGATAGTCAATGTTTTAAGAGAGCTGGGTATTTAATTACGCTTCCCAAAAAATCTGCCATAAGATGTGTGCCTTTACGCGCAAAAATATCAGAATTATCTTAATTATCCGGACTTGTTTTCAGATTTTTGACATTAAAGTACACGTAATGTTCACGATTAAATTCAAAGAGCAAATTTTAAGAGGCTCTTGTTATCCCTTTGGAGTCGGATATTTTTGGAACATGTTGAATAGAAAGCCCGGAACATACTGAATAAAAAATTCGTTTTCCTTGAGTTGACACTTCCGAAAGGGCTCTACAAAGATCTCCTTAACTGGCACGTGCTTGGTGCAACATGAGACTTGTTCTGGCGGTTTTAATCAATCAAGCGACTATTTACCAAATTTGTCAGAACAGGATTATAAAAAAAATTACATGTCACGTTTATGTGATTTTAGTTTCAGAATTTGAGTAAAGAGTATGCATTGAGAGAGTTTGAAAACACGACGTTCAGGTAAACACTTATAATCGAGAAAAATGTGGATACAAAAAGCGAAATATGTGAACACCACGGGGAGAAATATGGAATTCATAACGAAGCTTTTTTGGGTCCTCGCCTAGAGACAGTCACATTTCCTTCGAGATCTTAGGATTCGCGGCTGTGATGATGGAAGACAGATAGAAGTACCTCAAGACCGTGCCCGATTTGGGAAGTTTTATTGCTGGTGTCGACATTTCATAGGCTGCATTGTGAGATAACCAATTTCAGCACGATATGCTGCACTTGAACATTTACTTCCGCGGTACCTGATACCGGAGGTAGACAAAAGAATGGTACCAAATGTACTGCTTTATCATTTTAAATTAAATACCTGAAGTGCAACAGAACTATATGGTGAGGTAGATTCAGTCAAAAAACACAACTTGACTGAATCTGTCTCACCATATTTAAACACACAACTGGGATGGCAGACCTCAGAATGCAACAGACCTTTTGGCGAGAATTACTTTGCTTAGAATGGGACAGACTATTTAAAGAAAGGTCGAAGTCAGGAATGTTTGATTTGAATCCATAATCACACGGAAAGGCGTTGTGCCCGGAAGTGGTGGGGGCGCGTGGGTTAGGAGGAGGGGTGCAGATCAGAACCGCGTCTGACGGGCAACCTCATAATTGGTTTGTGGTTCTGCAATAGAAGTCCTTGCAAATTCCGGTAATTCCATCAAATATGCTAATTCCTCCTGACACTTCTTCTACTATTGAACATCGTGTTTAGCACTTGGCATTCCTGGACTTTACTTAAGGAGTTCCCAGGTACGTAGGACCAGGGTACAGCTATTGGTGTGCTGATTTAATGTTTAAGTAGAATGACTCAGATGGGCCGGGATAGTGTAGCCTATGTAGGGACTGGCTAAGGACTGTAGTCTCCGGGGATCAAATCCCGGTAGGGGTGAGATTTTATGTACCCATTCAGACTGGCCCTAAGGCCAAACCTTTCTCCAGTAAAATGCGTACTAGTTATCTTTCCAGAAATTAAAGCGGTCGGGGCGTGTCACTGATTACCCACCCCATTTAGCGCCGAGGTTAAGGGAAGAGTAGAGCTGTAACTCTGCTCCCCCTCTCGGCCTTCATGGCATGTTCTAGGATGAAATTTAGCTTTTTTAGAACGACTCATTTCTCTCAGACACATTTTTACTTAGTAATTCAGAATGATCTACTATATTTTGAAATTTGAAATCTTCTTAGATGTTGGCCTGTCGATTCGTAAACCGCGTAACGTCCACGAAGAAATGAATCTCCAGAAGTTCCTCTGACAGTATACCAAATTTCATATAATCCTTTTCTTACATATCTCTTACAATTCATAATTTACCATCGTCAAATACGTTGCTATAACCCACACAATTGGAAAGACAACTTATCTAATTTAATTCTGCAATAAAATGTATTCTCTCATTCTTCATTCGCGAACACATAACCTCAGCAGTTGATGCAACACACGTGATAAATACACGAACATTTAAACGAACAAAACAATTTGCAGCAAACACGTAGCTATATGCCCGTCTTACCTGCACATACTTTCCTGTAGTGCTAAATGTCATGCGTGCTGCTCACTCTTCTTGCTAATCATTTGCACCTTCGCCTGGCACTCGGACAGTCGTCAGGTCTCCCTTCCTGGATATATCTTGATATTGTTGAAGGCTTTGTTTATTGGTGCAAAGGAACACAATGGCACAATTTCCTTTTGTCTTCAGACAATCTTTTCTTCCATTTGGAGGTCACGTCTTTTTCAGTATAACAGATATTGTTGATTCCGTCAATTAATACATCCTGTGTGAGGTAGATGAATTATATCCTATGTAATTATATATATATATATTATTCTAGTAAGACACAAACTCAGGTATAATGACATAGGCTGTGACACCAGTTGCAATTATACAAGAATAGAGTTTCTACTCTGAATATTAAGACATAAATGCCCAATGGCATCCTTAAATGTAGAATTAGACATAGATGATTGGTCAAGTAACAAGCAAACAAAGTAAATCAAAGTCAGTTTATAAAATGTTTACAATGATTAAATCGATGACATGAGAGAAAGGGAGAGGAAAATCTGAGGCATATAAATAAACAAATAAGAGATTTTTATATTTTATGGTAGAGAAAATTTAATTCAGAAGTAAACTATATGATAAAAATGTGTCTGAATGAAACCTACAGCAGAGTCCGGGTAGGCAAACATTTGTCTGACTTATTTCCTATTATGAATAGTTTGAAACAAGGAGATACTTTATCACTATTGCTTTTCAACTTTGTTTTAGAGTATGTCATTAGGAGGGTTCAGGTAAACCAGGATGGCTTGAAATTAAATGGTACACAACAGCTTTTGGTTCATGCTGACGATGTTAATATAATGGGTGGAAGCGTACATACTATAGAGAAAAACACAGAAGCTTCGTTAGACGTAGTAAGAACACAGGATTAGAAGTGAATGCTGATAAAACTTTGGATATGGTCACGTCTCGATTCTAGAATGCAGGTCGAAATCACAGTATAAAGACTGATAATAGCTCCTTTGAAAGGGTGGAAGAGTTCAAATATTTGGGTAAAACCTTAACACATCAAAATTCTATTCAGGCAGTAATTAAGAGTAGACTGAATTCAGAGAATGCTTCTTACCATTCGTTGTAGAATCATTTGCCTTCTAGTGTGCTATTCAAAAATTGAAAGATTAATATATACAGAACTATAATTTTGCCTATTGTTTTATATGGGTAGTGTTAAACTTGGTCGCTCACATTGAGGGAGTTTGAAGATAGGAATTTGAGGAAAATATTTGGCCCTAAGAGGAATGAGGCAACACGGGAATGGAGCAAACTACATAATGAGGAACTTAATGATCTGTACTCCGCACCCAATATTGTTCGGGTGATAAAATAGGGAATTAGGTGAGCGGGCATGTAGCCCGCATGGGGGAGATTAAAGTTTTCTACAAGGTTTTGGTGGGGAAACCTGAGGGAAAGAGACCACTTGGAAGACCCAGGCGCAGATGCTAGGATAGTATGAAGAACGATATACAGCAAGTGGGATATGAGGGTATGGAATGGATCGATGTGGCTCAGGATAGGGACAGGTGATGGGTACTTGTGAATGTGATAATGAACCTTCGGGTTACATAAAATGCGGGGAATTTCTTGACTAGCTGAGAACCGATTAGCTTCTCAAGAATGACTGTGCTAATGGAGTAAGTAAGTATGGAGTAAACATTGTTAATTTGACAAATATTTAGTTTCCGTAAAAGAATTTACGTCATTTTAGAAACATTTAATGATTTCTGTTAGTCACAACCAAATACAATGTATGTATGTATGTATGTATGGAAAATTAATAAATCAACTATTAAGTCTAAACGAATGCCGCGAGCCCGAAACCTGTCATCGATAAATAGTGCCTTGCCCTGAAGCCAGTGATCTGAAAATAAAACAGGGAATGAATTTTAAAAGTCATATAGGGATATGAATTGGAAAAAAAAATAGAGAACTACATGTAACCACATAAACACACACTTTCTCTTTACATTCTCATGAAGCGTCTCTTTCTACCCTGTAACATACACATAAAACTCATGCCGACAATCCCACCCTCTTTCCACTAGCCTACTCTCGCACACATGTGTATAAATCCAATTCCAGACACCAATTAATTAACACCCTCCAAATTCACCTCACCTAAAACACACATTCACACACGTACACAACATTTCTCCTCAACCCACTTCACGTGTTCCTATCCCCACCCCCTCGGTTCTACGTTTCACATGCACAGTACGACTAATCATCACATACAATACTGTAGCATACACAGAACCCCCATTTCAACCACTCACCACCCTCCAAACCAACCCCCATTGCTGTATCAATAGCACGTTACAAAACAGATTACTTTATTATTAACCCATATATGAGACTAAAAATGTGTTGCTGCTTTTGCTGGAACTCTATAGAGATGGATTGCGTTTAATTTTTTTCAGGAGTGAGGACGGAAGATAGTGAAAACAGCAGAACCATTTGAAATGCTAAATTACGGGCTGACTCGATGTAAAAATCAAGCTAATAAAATATAGGTCTGTGTTTGTTGACACGTGGTATTGGTTATATTTGTTGCTGTCCTGTTTCTGATAGAGGCAGATGACAGAGTCACAGCACAAAAGCCTACTGCTGTTACTGCAGCATTAAAGACGCTAATGCCATTTACATCACATGAAAAATAATAAGGTAAATTACCTCGTTTATATTCTGTTGAAAAATGGGTGAAAGGGAGACTTTAGAACATCAAAGTACAGATTTTATCACAAATATGAACTTGGTCAACCTTTTTTAAACTGCATCTTTTTTCCTAAACCTAAAATTTTATGTTAAATTAGTTTCAGAATCAAAATCATACCAAATACTAACAAGTAAATAAGTTTATTATTTAGTTAACTGTAGAGTAGCGGAGATGGGTTGGACATGTGGCGCGTATGGGTGAGGAGAGCGAGGTGTATAGGGTCTTGGTGGGGAAACCGGTGGGAAGAAGACCACTGGGGAGACCTAGGCGTAGATGTGTAGATAATATTAGGATGGATATCCAGGAGGTGGTTTGGTGGCATATGGACTGCATTGGACTGACCCAGGATAGAGACAGGTGGCGGATGCTTGTGAGTGCGGTTATAAACCTTCGGGTTTCGTGAAATGCGGGGAATTTCTTGACTAGCTGCAGACCAGTTAGCTTCTCAAGAAGGACTCTGCACCACGGAGTAAGTAAGTAAGTAAGTAAGTAAGTAGAGTAGCGGAAACAAAGATGGTAGAGTATTATAGATCATATTCTGATTGATCTGTTCTGGAGATATATTTATATATAATTCTTCTTTGTGAGGATTTGCTGGAAAGAAAGCCTCTCAATATGCAATTTACTGTCTGCACAAGTTTCCCTCAGTGTACTCTACTAAATATTCTACAGGAACATCTGCTTAGCCGACAGGTCTATTGCAGTATCTCTGTCAACAGAAAGGAACAGCATTAAGACAGTGCGTTTCGTTTACACGCATCGAACACGTAACCCCTGGTTACGAACGAGTCAAAACCGTGAAGTTGCAGCAATCTGTACCTTTCGTTCCGCAGCATCAACTAAATATAATGTGTGGGGAAAGTTCAAAGTAATTACTTTCTTTTATATAACCTACAGGGTGCAGCTCGAGAGACAGTACAGAAATCAATCCACTATGATATACGCTTGGTAGAAAACACCGGCTTAGCCTTATACCTGGTCGTACTGACGCTGCATGGCAGTAAGTGTCGAAGAAACAAGCTGTGAAGCAGCCTAGAGACAACTATGCTTTGGTTGGATTTGCAATATCCTACTTGACCCATACAACTTGTATAACTGAATATAAAATATTTTTGAATGTCATGACATAAATATTTATTGAAAGTTTATGAATCTCAAGTCGTGAAATAGCCTTAAGGTGTAAATACATTATGGTCTTCATTCCAGGGTCTGTACTGCGGACAGAATCTATCAAACTGACTTCCAAGAACTTTTAAAATTCGTGGCTTGAATATACATTAAAAATGTCATTTCACACTGTCTGTCTAGGGCTATATTATATGAGAATGAACTGCACTGTTAAGTAGCATTAGTGTCTTGATGACTTTAGCTGTAATATTGATGCACCCACAAAACGACATTCTGTAATTAAGGATTCCCTATTTTCTGAATAGCTGTCACCATAAATTTTCAAGGCACCACGTCATTGGCGCTGTAATTTCGATAAAGCCCACAGTGGTCGTTTTTGTAGAAAATTAAAACCTATATTTGTGGAATGCCTTTTATTACTAAGTCGTTTGCACCAAATGTCTTTAATATAAGTTCACAATTTGTTACAAATATTATAAAAATATAACGAATAAACAGATGAGGATAACACACTTGTGATAAAAGAAAGGTAAGCTTGTGAAAGATTACCTTCTTCATATTTTAGTTCAGGTGACCGTGCATCGTGACAAATCCTTATAATAAAACAAAGTAGATGCACTAATTTCTCAAATTTATTTTGGAATGAAACTCTATATTTTTCGGACAGTTCCTCTGTCCACCACCAGGTGTTTTTTGCTGTACACACAGCAATGGTATATGCCATACAGGTTTGTGGAGAGCTTTTGAGCAAGATCAGGATGAAACTGTGTTCAATCCTGATCCTGCTCGGCTCCCACTAAACGTATTTTCATGAAATTTGATATTTGGGGATTTTTTTAAATTCTTCCCTCAAAATTCAAGTACCTCAAAATCCGACAAGAACAATGAGTTCTTTACATTAAGACATATCAAAATATATGGTAATACCTCGTTAAATTCTTTAAATGTTTAAGACGAAGAGTGTAGAGGAAATAAAATCACACTTTTCATATCCAAAAACTTTCTTCCTAAAATCGTGCCGTTTATGAGAAAATGTGAAAAAAATATGGTAACGCGATAAAGGCCGCAGATGAAAATATAATAGGACGCATGCGCATTGCGTGCTGGGTAACTAAGCTTAGAGATACAAACACACACTCAAAATATGTAATACTTATTGCTTTTTCACGGCAAAACTTCTGAAGCCAACTCATCTCATCTCATCTGTACGTTAATCGTACATTGCCTCTCTTGTTTTATTTAATTAATAAGTGTAAACCGTTAACCACAACATCAATGTAGTAATTCTACAGCAACATGCTTCGGCCCTAAAGTGTCGTCATCAGGATAGGTATTCGATGACCTTTTAGGGTCGAAGCATGTTGCCGTAAAATTACTATACTAAATCTGTGTTAAAGGTTTTTGTTTGTTTGTTTGTTTGTTTTTGGCGCAGCAGCCCCCAGTGGGCCATGGCCTCCTCATTCACGAGGTTTCTAGATCACACACAACGACGCACCACAGTCGGTAGGACTCCTCTGGATGAGTGATCAGCCCGTCGCAGAGACCTCTACCTGACAACACACAACACTCACAACA
>Ga0131853_10017458_pt1 | contig 13067 bp, 11 predicted proteins | sample TergutLab28metaG_FD_92764 | JGI IMG/M metagenome (GOLD analysis project Ga0131853, IMG submission 92764) | Labiotermes labralis P1 segment gut microbial communities from Petit-Saut dam, French Guiana - Lab288 P1 (version 2) (version 2) | ecosystem: Host-associated > Arthropoda: Insects >...
AACGAATTACAGACCGTATTTCACAGTCGGCGGCCCCTTCAATTGTCTTAAACATGTTTAACGCACAGGAACAAACATAAACATAACACGAATTTCACGAAATGGCGTCTGTGGTTTCTCAATAGGTACAAGAAGTCACTGTACATGCGGAAAGTGACAGTCTCGAGGATGCGTGAGAGATATGCGCAGACGGTACTTACTTTCCGAATAACCTACGTAGTATTGACTTTAAAGAATTGAAAATAAAAAAAAACTTTTTTACCACTTCCCTCGAGAGTAAATATAACAAAATTACATAAATGTGGGACCAAATTTCTTCCACATACACATTTGAGTTCCAGATGCAAAATTTCTGTTCTTATACACCCTGTCTTATTTTTGCCAATAGATTTCAATGTCAAAATATAACTGAAAATTTGAACACTTTTCATTTAATACCAACATTGGTTTGTAACTGATTCTGATCGCCTTTCTGTATTCAGTGGCGCAGGGAATGAAGATTCGCAAACTGAAAAATTCATTCTTCTGGGATGTTACGCGGAGCGGTCAGTAATCGACGAGCGACGTTTCGGAACAACGTATCGGGCCCATTATATGGGGTGAAGAAATGCAGTTAGATTAAATTTAAACAGCTTGACTGCTGAAGAAGGTACAGTAGTATAGTCCTGGAACTCGGTAACCAACTACCAACCTGCGCCGTATTTACAACCTAGAACAGCGAAAGCCTCAACCGCACCGCAGCGGTAGCCTGAAATCGCGCAAAAGATTTTGACCTTTCCGGCGCTGAAATTGCGCACAAATTTTGACCTTTCCGGCGCTGAAATTTTGCACAAGATTTTGACCTTTCCGGCGCTGAAACTGCGCCCAAATTTTGACCTTTGTGGCGGCGAATTTCACGGTTAACACATTCTGGCAGAAATTATTGTTCCTTGTTGGCAGCCTCAAAATTAGTGCAAATCAGTTCAAATGGCAGCTGAAAATTTTAATCTGAACAGAAAACATTTCCCTTCTTTCGTAACAAAAGCTGAAAGAAAGCGCCGTTTCGTTTTAATATATACGTCTGGCCGTCTCTTTCCTTATAACAACTAAAAAAAATGGAAAAGGCTTTTCATAAAATTGTACATTCGGAAGGTTAACTAGAAGAATTTTCATCCATTTAAATTCTGTTTCAGATCGGACCAAAATACCGGGAAATTTGCACAGAAATAAGAAGCGTTCTTAAACATTTCTTGATTACAATTAGTAAATATCCATCGCATCAAAAAATATTTTTCTGAAAACCAAAACAGATATAACAGCACACTTAACAACAACAGCACAAACTCTATGTCCAGCACACTTAACAACAACAGCACAAACTCTATGCCCAGCACACTTAACAACAACAGCACAAAATCTATGTCCAGCACACTTAACAACAAAAGCACACACTGTATGTCCAGCACACTTAACAACAACATCACAAACTGTATGTTCAGCACGCTTAAAACAACAGCACAAATTGTTTGTCCAACACACTTAACAACAAAAGCACACACTGTATGTCCAGCACACTTAACAACAACAGCACACACTGTATGTCCAGCACACTTAACAACAACAGCACAAACTGTATGTCTAGCACACTTAACAACAGCATCACAAACTGTATGTCCAGCACACTTAACAACAACAGCACACACTGTATGTCCAGCACACTTAACAACAGCATCACAAACTGTATGTCCAGCACACTTAACAACAACAGCACACACTGTATGTCTAGCACACTTAACAACAGCATCACAAACTGTATGTCCAGCACACTTAACAACAAAAGCACACACTGTATGTCCAGCACACTTAACAACAGCATCACAAACTGTATGTCCAGCACACTTAACAACAAAAGCACACGCTGTATGTCCAGCACACTTTTCCCTCACGTTTTACGGTTTCTGACGGCTTGTAAAAACCATGCGACAGAAAAAGCCTGCAAAACATTACCGTGCATTAGCTAAATCTGTGTCTGTTCCCAGGCCTGAAAGGCCTACTCCTCAATTCTTATCATCACTACTTCACACTGTTCTTCCATTTTATGCTTTACACTATTCCAATCCTTCTTACTTAAAAATCCTATTTCGCCAATCACCCCCCACGAAACACACCCACCAGGTTCACTGCCAGCTCCTATAAGCACAATTAGGAACCACTGACTTCCAGCAAACGCAAGCCATTTCGTTCTCTACAAGCTAAGAAACTACACTCGTCGCAAGAACGACCCTTCGCCATGGGGTTAATTAATTTTACCCCCTCCCCGCGCCGTCCTTCTAAATGAGACAAGTTACCTAAGAAGTTAAAGCGACTAATTTCTATTCTAATTTTGATGGACGTAAAACTAGACCGCGCTTCTATTGTGGTTAGCCTCTGTGACTCACAGTGAATACCAGGAAGAATTCATTAAAGTAGAACGCTAAATCTTCCCTTCCAGCACTGCACCTTCCATGATGCAAGGTAATCCGTTACAATTATACCATATGTGGAATTTAAAGGGCGAGATCCAATGAGAACTAAATTTGTAATAGATAACAAAATTATAGAAAAGTAAATTTATTTAACTAAAATTCGTTTAACTATTTAGGAAATATATCTTATGAAGGAGAATTGGACATTGATAAGAAATTGAATAACTTTTTCAAAATTACAGGAATTTTAAATAATGTGTTTAGACAACAAAAAACCCTTAAGAAAACAAGAATAAAATTACACAATAACTGGCCCTTCCAGTCTTGTTATATGGCAGCGAAACTTGGACTGTTAAAGCAAGGGACGCCAGAAGAATAACAGCAGCAGAGATGAAATACATGAGAAGAAGAGCGGAATACACTTGGGACAGATTACAGAACAAATGCACAAATTGCAAAGGAGTTAAAATAATACCAATTTTGGACAAATTACTGGAATACAAGAGAAACTGGATACAACATGTAAATAGAATGCCTCGAAATTGATTACCCAGGTTAATGAAACACTACTGTCCAACTGGCAGAAGGAATCATGGTAGACCTTTGAAGAGACTTCTGGATACGTGAGACCGGAACGGGTCAACAAGTGGTGCAACTCCATGAAAGATATACGATGATGATATAATATATAAAGTCCGCTGTTAACCCCACTTAACACCTGCTGTAACAATAAAAAATTATGCATTTTGTCCATAATGTTTACTTTGTTTTGACCAACTGTGACAATACATAGCTATAATTTCTTTCAACAACATTAGACCATATTTATAGGGCACCCAGACTGTGTTCCGTAAGAGGTAAGAAATAATATTTTTTTTTTATATACAGCCGAAATTCCGGTGGATGCGGGTGTTTTGGTTCGAAAAAACATGTAATTATCTTAGAGTAAATAACAAAGTGCATAGTATTCAGGGACAAAAGCCGACAGATATGTGCGAGGAGAATAAGATTAATTAAGCAAATGATAATACATCTGTTTTCTTACTTCTTCTATATCGGCGTGCAGTAGCGAGCGTCAAAAACCGACTGCGTCGGATAATTTAACGCTGCCATAAGCTCACACAACGTCTACACAGCACTCCGATACATAGTTATCAGCAGGTCCTTCAAGTATCGTGGGCCAAATCTTTACACCGAACAGTGCGAGACCAATTGGCACGGAGGAGGAAAAAACTTAGCACGAACATTTACATTGCTACAAATGTTTTAGGATCCTTCGCAAAATTTCTGAAAGCGATTATTAGCTACGTCATGTCTGTCCGTCCGCATGCAACATCTCGGATCCCACCCGCCGGATTTTCATGAAATTTGTTATTTTTAGTATTTTTTCGAAAATGTGTGCAGAAAATTCAAGTTTCATTCAAGTCTGACAAGAATAGGGGGCACTTTAGCCTGAGGCAAAATTTGTAGAGAAAATCAAAACACACATCTTTGTGTTCAGTTATTTAAAAAAAAATAGGGCCGTTTAGGATAAAATGTTGAAAAATTATTGCACAGCGGGGCAGGCCACAGATGACAATATGGCGCATGCGCATTGCATGCTGGATACCTAAGGTTATAGACACACTCACTCAGGTTGTGTAGACTCCAGTCGAAATGTGATGGCACACGGTGACGCAAGGAAGGGGAAGTGAAGGGGAAACTGGCGAATGCAGTGGGTAGCCAGTACTCTTCACACTACCTCGGAACATGGTGTATCCAGCATTAATACCGCTGATGTGCACACCTCGGCTGCCAGTAGTCGACTGAACTGACGCCCCCCGCCGTTTTAAATGGACTCGTCCGTTTCGCCGAAAGACGAAATCTTGTTTCTGTGCGTGTGCCATCACATTTCAACTGGCCTGTAATACTCATTGCTTTTCCACAACAATGGTTGCACGAACGCGTCTCAATGTTACGATATACGTACATTGCCTGTCATGTTTCCAGGGCGTTTCATAGTCTCCACCCTTCACGTTGCCTCTTCCCAGTACCTCTCCCATCAGTTTCAGTGACACTAAATCATGTAAATTTATTGCGGCTACCGGTGTTATGACTGTCCAGGGGTATTTGGATCGTAAACCTGCTCTGTATCGATACCAGCACCACTGAAACAAGACACAAAATATTGTCCTTCGCCTTCATTTTACATTCCCCTCATAGAATGATTTCAGGGTGCCAAAATATTTCGAAATCAGAGATGTCTGAAATTTTAGACAGGTATTAATCAAACTGTTGTTTTTTTTATATAGTTGCACCGTGCATAAATGATAACTAAACACTTTATTATCCAACTAATGTTCAATATATTATAATATGTAGATACAATTAAAATTATAAAATATTTAAAAAGTGTTCCAGCATGTTTCGGATCACAGAGGATCCATCATCAGGGAGCCTCGTACGGTGTCTTCACATACGGTGAACTACACACACGCACAACGGGTCACAATACGCTGCCACAACACCGACCTTGTCCATGTCAAAGGACACGATAGAATCATTCCTGTAATTTTTAACCAAGCACTGTACAAGGCTCCCTGATGATGGATCCTCTGTGATCCGAAACATGTTGGAGCACTTTCAAATATTTTATCATTTTAATTGTATCTACATATTAGATATTGTGCGTTAGTTGGATAAAAAAGTGTTTAGTTAGTTTTCTTTTGGCGCGACAGCCTCCCAGTGCGCCAGGGCCTCCTCATTCATGAGGGTTTCTAGATCACACACAGCGACTCACAACAGTCGGTAGGAATCCTCTAGACGAGTGATCAGCCCGTCGCAGAGACCTCTACCTGCACAACACACAACACTCACGACAGATATCCATGCCAGCGGTGGGATTCGAACCAACAATCTCAGTAGGCGTAGGTCCGCAGACCCACGTCTTAGACTTAGTGGCCACTGGGACCGGCCTATTAACCAAACGGAACTTTCGATATTACCAGTAGTTGTGCTCCCCACATATATAAACTGGTACAAATATGTCTGCAGTACAGTCACCCACGCATAACGTCGTACAGTGTTGTGCAAGATTTTCGTATCTACCTGCGAAAAACGAACACCTGTTACCACGAATACTGCAGTTTTTTCCAATTTAGACACATGTAGGTTTTTACAGTAAAGCATCATCGTAAGTCAGCAAGCAGGTCAGCAAAGCGGTATCATTTGTATTCGTAAGAAGTGCAGCTCAAAATTTTAAGGTATTAATTTCCGCGTATTAAGTGATAATCTTCACACAACAGCCACACAAAATTCGCAGTACTGTAATGTGTATCGTATGCTCTCTTCTGGGTAATTCCCCGGCGTCTGAATTTTATATGCCGACGTTTCGGAACACTCTGTTCCAGCTCCATGGGCAGGTAGTTATGAAGACGGAACTGGGTGTTCCGAAACGTCGAAATATACAATTCAGACGCCCGGGAATTACCCAGAAGAAAGCATACAGCATTCAGAACACGGCGAAAGTTTGAAATCAAGAATTGTAACGTTTAATTATGCAATTAAAACCCCGATACTCCAACATGTTTCCATTTTTTAAGAATCATCCCCCGGGGAGAAAAGTCAATAAAATATTGCAAAACATGAATTTATTTAATATCATATTACATGACGTATCCTGGGGTATCCTAGGTATTCTGGAGTATCTTGGATATTCTGGAGTGTACTGGATATCCTGGAGTATCCTGGGTATCCTGGAGTATCTTAGAGTATTCTGGAGTATCCTGGAGTGTTCTGGAATATCCTGAAGTATCCTTGGTATCCTGGAGTACCCTGGAGTATCCTGGAGTAACCTGGAGTATCCTAGAGTATTCTAGATTATCATGGAGTATTCTGGGTATCCTGGAGTATCCTGGAGTTTTCTGGAGTACCCTGGGTATGCTGAAGTATCCTGGGTATCCTGGAGTATCCCGGATTATCCTGGAGTATCCTGGAGCATCCTGGTTATGCTGGAGTATCCTGGAGTATCCCGGATTATCCTGGAGTATTCTGGGTATCCTGAAGTATCTGAAGTATCCTGAATCCCGCGGAGGGAGTAAAACTGTGAGATCTCCAGGATACCAACATATTTGATGTATTTTTATTTTAATGTAATTAATACTTCATATTTTCTTGACGATTTACCCTGAGAATGATTCATAAAGAATCGAAACATGCTGGTGTTTAAAAGGTTTTATTGCACAACTGTACAATATAATATTGTGCATTTCGATGCTTACTGTACCACAAATGCAGCTCAAAGTTTGGCTGTGCCACTGACTAGGTACTGTCTCCACATAGCGCCCTAACATCCCTACCCTCAGTAATGCTGATCCATTTCAGTCTACACATATGCAACTTCCAAAACTGAAACAACGTCATGAGACAGCCAAAGAAATCCCTAGATTTGATTGTTTTTAAAAAGCCAGTAAATTAACATAAATAAAAGAAACCAGGTTGGAAACAGGCAGTATTCTGAGAACTGAGCTCTTCTGGGCTTTTAGACTGCGAGTTGTGGTAGACTCCAGTTGAAATGCGATGACACACGGTGACGCACGGGAGGGGAAGTTAAGTGGAAACTGGCGAATGGAGTGGGTAGCCATACTCTTCACACTACCTCGGAACATGGTGTATCCAGCATTACTACCGCTGATGCGCACACCTCGGTTGCCAGTAGTAGACTGAACTGACGCCCCCCGGCCGATTTAAATGGACTCGTCCGTTTCGCCGAGAAACGAAATCTTGTTTCTGCGCGTGTGCCATCACATTTCAAACGCAGTCTAATTCCATATCGACGATTTGGGAACAACCTATCGGTCCCAACTTCATGGGTCAAGAACAGACTCTTGACGACGGGATGGAAAGGGTGTCCCGACACGTCGGCAAGAAATTATCACTACTCCCTGCTTAACAGCTCAGAAGAGCGCACCTCTCTTCCACTTCGCGCACGGAAGCTTGGAATTATCCAGCAGCTTATTCTGGTTCTACTGAAGAGCCGTTGCTGTGTAGGCTATTTGCTTCCGTCAGCTATAGCTGACCGGATGCTGTTAATAATAACAGGCCGCCCGGTTCGCATTCCTGTTATATGTCACAATTACCTTCATACTTCTATGAAGCTAAAAATACGTCAACATCTCTGGATGCCACAATAAACCGTACCGTTTTTGTAAATAAGACTTAGATATTTCTTGGAAGAACTCATAAGAGCTGATTTTCCCGTTAGATATCCAATCGCAAAAAAAGTCACATTTTTTACCTCAGAGTTCTCCTGTAAAACTAAAGTGATCCCGCTACAGGCCCGGTGTGGTCCAGAGGTTGGGTAGAGGTATAGCTCTACTCTTACATGACCGGGGCACTAGTAGGTGGTTAGTGGTTAGCAGCACGCCAAGGCCGCACTTTACCCCCGGGGAAAGACCCGGTACCCATTTTAAAGGAGGTTTGGTGGGCCCCAGGGCTGGTCTGGACAGGTGCGGAAAATCTCGTCCCCACCGGAATTCGATCCCGGACCGTCCAGCCCGTAGTCAGTCGCTATACCGACTGAGCTACCGGGCCCACAGAGTTCTGCTGTACAAATATACATTTCCAAGCACGAGTAATGAAATGCGTCTTAACGATTATTATGGGGGAGAAATCGCATATTTTATTACAAATATAATTTATAATAGTTGTTATTCTTATTGTTGTGATTATTAGTGTGTCCTTAATAACACGAACGCATCAATCAAGTACTCATTTCGTACTTTTTTAATTTCACTGACATAACCTCAAAAAGTTCCATCGGTCGCCATAACTTTAATGTGTTCATTTTTAAGCGCGTTCGCAAAAATTACGAAAAGTAACTATTAGCTACGTCATGTCCGTCCGTCTGTCCGTCTGTATGCAACAACTTGGCTCCCACTGGACGAAATTTTATGAAATTTGATATTTGAGAATTTTTCGAAAATCAGCCAAAAAAATTCAACTTACATTAAAATCGGACAAGAATAAACGGTATTTTACATGAAGACCGATATACATTTTTTACCACATCTCGCTCATTTCTTCTTAGAATGAGAAAAGTTTCAGACAAAAGTTTAGAGAAAATCAAAACACACATTTGGTGTTCAATAACTTTTTTTTTCGAAAATATTGCCGTTTATGAGAAAACGTGGAAAAAAAATTGTAGAGCGGAGCAGGCCATACATGAAAATATGGCGCATGCGCATTACGTGCTGAATAACTAGGGCTACATACACACACTCAGATTATGTAACACATATTACTTTTACACTACAACAATTGTTACACGAACGCTTCTCAATGTTACATTACACTTACACTGCATGTATTGTTACGTAACATTTTTACATACTGCGCAGATATGCATGCATATCGCCCATTAGTTCAGTATAGTTCATATTCCTGGTTCCAGGGGTTCATGGGTGATCGCCGTTAAACAGAAAGCTAACGTAATTTTTGCACAAGCTGTAGGCTGTTTCACATTGTTAACAGACAAAAACATTTTCCTCAAAATAAGGGTGTCCTGGCGGACACGCGGTGGCGCAGTTGGTTGAGGCAATGCGCTACAATCCAGAAGGTCCCGGGCTCGATTCCCGACGGTGTCATTCGAATTTTTCATTTACATAATCCTTCCGGCCGCACTATGGCCGCGGGGTTGACTCACCCTCTAACAGAAATGAGTAAAGCAGTCCCGTTACAGGCCCAGAAGGGCCCAGAGGGTTCCAGGAAGTTAAGGTTCCCATGTTTCGTGACAACGGCACAGGATGATGATAAGGTTGTCAGCCTTACGCACCGTACCAGGAATATTTCATGGGAGGTAAAGGTGGCCGGTGGATAGGTCTGACATCCTTACCACCTTCATGTGACGATTGTCTTGAAATTTGGGGAGCCTCAACCTCCTGGAACCCTCAGGGCCTGTACAGGCCTGTAATGGGACTCAGTTACCTTCACCTATAACTTTTCTTTATAACTGCGTCTTTTTCTAAGACCCGTTACCATACGCCATTTCAGGACTCTTGTTCTTAGTGTCGCTCCCACCAAACAACTTGTTGCGCCCGCCATTTTGTTAGTAGATACTGCAGGAAATTAAAAAAAAAAAAGGACAAGACAATGTACAGACGTTACATTGTGGAGCGTCGGCGTAAAAACTGTTGCCATGGGAATGTAAAAATATACTTCTTTTTGTTTGCAGTTGTTGGCGTAGGTGAAGATGTCGACGATTATGAACTTCTTAAATGTTTTCATGGAAATGCAACAAAGCTTTCCCTTTTGCATTGTTGTCGAGCTACAGAATATTTCGAATTTCTGTTAACAATAATAAGAATTAATATTCCAAGTGCGTGTGTGTATTCTTGTCATTGTTATACGGCACGTAAATCGCATCTTTTGTGCACCATATTGTATTGTCATCTGTGACCTGCCCCGCTCTACCACATTTTTTCACATTACCTCACAAAAAAAGCACGATTTTCGGAAAAACTTCCGTTGCACACAAAATGTATGTATTTATTTTCCTTACTACATTTGCCTCAATCATTTCTCATTCTATGAAAAAATTCAGTGAGATATAATAACAAACGTATATTAGTATTCATGTAAAGTACCAGTTATTCTTGTCATACTTTAATCAAACACTCGAATTTTCTAGACAGATTTCCGAAAAATTTTCAAATATCGAATTCTGCGAAAAATCCTTCCAGATGAAACAGAGTTGTTGCACGCTGACAGATGGACGGAGAGACAGATGTGAGGAACCTAACTGTTGGTTTTCCCAAGTCTACGAACGCGCCTGGAAAAAAAAATTACCGCCTTGAGGTGTCCACCAACTGTATTATATTCAACCCGAGTTTCGTGAAAATCGATCAAGGTTTTTCAATCTTATGTATACTGGACCGTGCATCATTGTGATAGTTGAAGAATGAGAGACCAACTTGATGTCACTAGTTATTAAGTTTTATTTCACTTCTTCTATGCTCAACATGTTTCGGACATTAATACACCCATCATCAGGAGCCTGAGACTTTTCTATTGTATCACCACATTGGTCGTGTGTTCATGTTTTGATGTGCGTTGGAGTTTCGGTGTGGCAGGCTCTTCAGCCTGCTACACGGATACCACCTCAACCCAGCCACACCGAAACTCCAACACACATCGAAACAAGAACACACGACCAGTGTGGTGATACAATAGAAAGGTCGCAGGCTCCTGATGATGGATGTATTAATGTCCGAAACATGTTGAGCATAGAAGAAGTTAAATAAAACTTAATAACTAGTGACATCAAGTTGGTCTCTTATTCTTCAACTAATTTTTTTCAAATTTGAAATGGAGGACGCATACAGACATTATTTACTTAAACACTTTATTATCCAACTAATGCACAATATATAAATAATATGTAGATACAATTAAAAATATAAAATATTTAAAAGTGCTCCAACATGTTTCGGATCACGGAGGATCCATCATCAGGGAGCCTTGTACAGTGCTTGGCTAAAAACTACAAGAATGATCAAGCATGCTAAGCCTACAAGAACACTAGACTAAAATAACTTATCATTCTTGTAATTTTTAGCCAAGCACTGTACAAGGCTCCCTGATGATGGATCCTCTTTGATCCGAAACATGTTAAAGCACTTTTAAATATTTTATAATTTTAGTTGTATCTACATATTATATACTGTGCATTAGTTGGATAATAAAGTGTTTAATTATCATTGATGCACGGTGCAAACATGAAGATAGACGTCATTCAGATCTATAAGGTCGTATTTTGGTCACTTTCCGTACAGTCAAGTGTCCTTAGCTGAAAATTCAAGTCTTCTGGGATGTTAAACAATTTCGAATATTAAACAGCCAGCAAAACTTCGGAGGAGGGTAGTTCCTCGTTTCAGGGCCACGAAATTTTATGTCTATCGACTGTTTTAGCCAGAATATGGCAATAGGCTACAAGGAAGTTTAAGGCATATTGCGGAAGTCTTCAAACTGCAACTCCGCTGTGAAAACCTCGAAATTCGCAATGGCTGTGGTCGTCCTTACCTTCTGGTTTGATGGCAATAACTAAGGGACTATTGGTGGTAACTGGTAAGTCAGTGGTTCGTAAACAAACATATAAAAACGTGTCATACAGGACATGTCTGCAAGCCAATCAATACAATATTTAGACCTAAGAGGGGCGAGGCAACAAGGGAGTGCAGAAAACTACATAATGAGGAACTTAATGATCTGTACTGCTCACCCAATAATGCTCGGGTGATCAAATCGAGAAAAATGAAGTGGGCGGGGAACGTAGAGCGTATGGGAAACCTGAGGAAAAGAGACCACTTGGAAGATCCAGGCGTAGATGGGAGGATAATATTAACATGGATCTTCGGGAAGTGGGATGTGGGGGTATGGACTGGATTGATCTGGCTCAGGATAGGGACATGTGGCGGGCACTTGTGAATTCGATAATGAACCATTCGGCTCCATAAAATGCGGGGAATTTCTTGACTAGCTGAGAACCGATCAGCTTCCCAAGAAGGACTCTGCTCCATGCAGTAAATAAGTAAGTCAGTAAGTAATTAAGACAGTCAGTCAAGTATTGCAAGCAAGATTTCAAGCCTCGAATTTTTACCCGATAAAAATAAGGCATATTATAGTAATGCCGAAATGTAATGATAGCACTAAAAGATCTGACGGACAACCAGTCAGAAAATAGATTTTGTAATTTCTGCTCGCAACACTTCATTTACGTTTTTTTCGCATCCAAAAAATCTGAAAATTCAGTCCCTACTTCGCAGTGACACCCAGTATCCTTTACAAATGCCAGCCAATTAACGCTGTGGAAGGCAACGCTCGCTGTTTACCGTTGGTTACATAAAGCACATAAATAAAATTCAATTACTGTACACAGATGAAAACAGTGGCCACTAGCGTTCATACAGCTAGAAAAATTGCAATTACATTAGTCTCCAAACAAGCCCTAGATTTTTAATCATCTGGACGCGGAACGAGCGGCAGTTTCAGAAATCAATTTAACAGCTTTCCGATATTTCAGTACTTCAAAGTGACTGTTCCCTGTATGACACTAGATTAGGTAGAGACAGAAAAAATATCCATACGCAAATTTGAATGGCTGCAGGTTATCCTGTCGAGATTCATTCATATTGGCTGTCCCAAACGAAAACGAAGTCTAAAGTAAAATGAATATTCTGGTTAGATTGCCAGTGGTCACATAATAGTTACCAAATATGTAACACAATATTCTGCAGACATAAAAAAAAATTATTTAACCCGTTGAAGTTACTGCATTACTTTTATTTTAAACTTAAGAAATTCTTATATTTACCCAAAGAGTAAATTTGTGTGTTCCGTGTGGTTGTAATAACAACCAACAATTAAACCCCTACAAAACATTAACAGACCAGTCTTTATAATGGAGACAATCTCTTCTCTGTGAGAGAGGAAATAAATTTTAAAATACAATGTGGTTTAACCCTCTAAAGACGAACCGCAGACCGCTTTATTTAAAGCCCCAGTCCGTACCGCGCTGTAAACACTTTTCATCTCGGTTATAAAAACCAATCAGTTTATGCTGTAAGTGGCACAAGTCGCTGTTTGTTC
>Ga0131853_10017459_pt1 | contig 13065 bp, 9 predicted proteins | sample TergutLab28metaG_FD_92764 | JGI IMG/M metagenome (GOLD analysis project Ga0131853, IMG submission 92764) | Labiotermes labralis P1 segment gut microbial communities from Petit-Saut dam, French Guiana - Lab288 P1 (version 2) (version 2) | ecosystem: Host-associated > Arthropoda: Insects >...
GTTTCCACAGGGGGTACACTTATTATTATCACTCCAGAAACGTGGTCATAAGCAAAACAGAAAGCCTAAGCAAACTACTACGCTGCTGCCACCCAACCGCAGCATGTGCCCCCGAAGGTTTGCGCACCGCACTAAAAGCCGCCAAAATCACAGAAAAGCGCGTAATCCAAGCCGCAATATATGCCCCAATATGGGCGGGCCTTTTAGAGAAGGCAATGGACATACCCGGGCTTAAAAGCGGTGTCTGGTTCTTTCATGCCCATGTAAGCGAAAATTTTTCCGTAGAAAAGGAGACAGAGGTAGCTATATTTGCCGCTATCTCAACCCAAGAATTTAAAGACGGGATTTTCGACAAAAACTGGTTTTTCGAAGCATACAATACCCTTGGAGATAAACGCTGGGGTGAATTGTATAAAAACGCGAAATATATCACAGACTCTAACAGCGCCCACCGCCGTTCTCAATTGTACACCGATGCAGTGTTAGGGCGGCTTAATAAAGACGAAATAAGAGCCGAGATTATAGAAAAACGCAACCAAGAGAAGCTTCGCGCCTACGCGTTAATCCCACTAGACGGCAGCAAAGATGACGCACTTACAAGATATGAGTTCATCCAACGCTTTAAAAAGGAGAGCCGTGAGTTTGGTGCGGCACGGCAAGCCAGCGAAGGCCGTGCGGCAGAAATTTCACTAGATAATCTGGCAATAACCGCAGGTTATGACAACACAGACCGCATGGTATGGGCGCTGGAAGGCGCAAAGATAGACCAGCTGCGCCCGCTAATGTCCCCGCAAGCCATAGGTGGCGTGGAGGTATGGCTGAATATATCCGAAGACGGCACCCCAGAGCTTTCCATAACCAAAAACGGTAAGCCGCAAAAAACTGTACCAAAAGCGTTGGCCAAAAACGAAACTGTGCTGGATATAAAAAACGCGGTTAAAGAGCTAAAAGGCCAAAAAAGCCGCGCAAGATATAGCCTAGAAACCGCGATGATTTCCCGTGCTACATTTACCTCAAGTGAAATTGCGGGGTTATTGGCACACCCAATACTGGGCGGCATGGTTCGGGCACTGGTGATAAATGAAAGAGACAACATGGGTTTCCCCGCATTAGATGCGGCATCGTGTCTAACCCTTACCCCACCCGGTGGGCAAACGCTCTGTTGTGACGGCGGCATGGCCATTACTATCGCTCACCCCCACGATTTCATGGCAAGCAATACATGGAGTCAATTCCAGCAACACATATATCAGAACAAAATAGCCCAACCATTCAAGCAAGTCTTCCGCGAATACTATCCCCTAACCCAAGATGAAAAAGACGCGGTTAACCTATCCCGCCGCTACGCAGGCCACCAAGTCCAACCAAAGAAAACCGTCTCGCTGCTTAAAACCCGCGGCTGGACAGCAGACTACGAAGAAGGCCTACAGCGCGTATGGCATAAAGAAAACGTAATTGCCCGTATGTATGCTTTGGCAGATTGGTTCTCCCCGGCAGACATAGAAGCCCCAACCTTGGAAACAATCCAATTCTTCAGCCGTGATAAAGGCGAGCCACTGCCATTTACAGATATCCCGCCAGTTATCTTCTCTGAAACCATGCGCGATATAGATATGGTTGTAAGTGTGGCGCACGCGGGCGGGGTAGACCCGGAAGCCAGCCATTCTACTGTAGAAATGCGTATAGCCATAGCCCGCGAGTTTTTGGCACTGTTGCGGGTTGAAAATGTATCGTTTAAAACCGCACACGCCATTATCACAGGTAATTTAGGCGAATATTCTATACACATGGGTTCAGCCGTGATGCATAAGTTGGGTGCGGGTATGCTAGCCGTATTGCCGGTTCACTCCCAAGCGCGAGGCAAGATATTCCTGCCGTTTGCGGATGAAGACCCTAAAACCGCAGAAATCATGGCAAAAATATTACTTTTCGCAGACGACACAAAAATAAAGGACCCTAGTATACTAGCGCAAATAAGGGCGTAATAACTTGCAGCTTCAATGCCTTAACGCGCATTACATCAAAGACGCGGCAAAAGTGGGGATTATAGTGCAAAATTCCACTGTTACAGGAAGTAGTATTATGGTAAAAATTGATTCATACAGTATCAGCATCCAGACTATGAAAAATCACATTTTTAATGTAAAATGAAATGAAAAATATTCACGAAATGCGAAACAATATTTCTGCCACACTTTTGCCACGTAAAAACGTTAAAAGTGCGGCGAAAGCACCCCATCGTTTCAGCATTCGGCACAAAGGACGTGCAATATATGTCCCTAACAAAAATAGTATTTATATGTACAGGCAACACTTGCCGCAGCCCAATGGCCGCGGCAATGGCTTCACATATTTTTGCAAATGCCGGACTTGCTGTAGAAGTTTTCTCTGCCGGTGTTAATGCTATTGAAGGCCAGCCCGCCAGCCGCCATGCCGTTACGGTCATGAAGGAAGGCGGGCTTTGTTTGTTGTCTCATAAGGCGGCAATCGTATCCGCTGATTTGCTGGGCGACGCGGCCTTGGTGCTTACCATGACTGATAGCCACAGGACGGTTCTGCTGTCTGACTACCCGGCAGCCCATGAAAAGATTTTCACCCTAGCCGGGTACGTGGATGATAACATAAACATAGCCGACCCCTTTGGCGGAAGCAAAGAAGAATACAGTGCCTGTGCCGCGCAGATACGTGAACTTCTGACCTTAGCGGCGAAGAAATTTGGCAGTTGACAGTGAGATAACAGCTAAGCCGCGGACACTGGCTTAGCTAATGGCGCGATTGTAGCAACTTTTATTTTTACGAACGTTTTGCCAGTACATATTAAAGGCAATAACGCTACGATAGATACCAAATAAGTAGCATTTACATAAAAGAACGCATTGGTACAAAAGTGATATTGTAGCGATGTTGAAGGAGAGCAAAGCATGAAGAAACATATGCGATATTTTTTGATGGGGCTTATCCTTTTGTTGGTAACGGCACCCGTCATGTGGCGGCGGGTTTCGGCATCAAGCAATGAGACTGCACATGTAGCCGTTAGCGCAAACAGGGGTACCATAAGTGGTTCGTTTACTGTTATTAACCCTTCAAGGGCAGTCACAGCAGAACTTAGGCTTAACACATCGGCCGGCGCTCTTATATCAACCACTGTCATACCTGTTACCGCCGCCAGTATATCGGCCCCGGCAACATTTGAAATTAGTTATGTAGTTCCAGGTACATATAGTTTAATTTTTAGGCAGCCAGGGCATACATCCTTTATCATCAACGGCATTGTTGTGACCGCTGGCGGTAATGTGGATCTATCCCGTGATAATAATTTTCCTAACCAGCTTCCCCTTCACCCGGGTGATATCAATGGCGATGGGCAAGTAAATATAGTAGATCTTAGTCTCCTTCTTCAAAACTGGCTTGGCGATAACATAAACATGAACTTTACAAATTCAGGACAGATTAACATAACCGATTTAGGCCTGCTTTTACAAAATTGGATGGCGGAGTCTGTTGTGGTACAGGCCGGGCAACCTATTGTACCTACCCCTTCGCCTACGCCTATTCCAACCCCTACGCCTACTCCTGCTACACCGCCCCCTCTAATGGTAATTCCGAATAGACAGTTAACAGCAGCAGAGCGGGACACATGGGTAACCAACTATCACACCCGTGGCGGTGCTAACACCTTCGAGCTGGAAGTGTTGCGCTTAATTAACACAGAAAGAGAGAATGCTGGCATAACACCTTTAGATATAAACCTTACCCTGATGCTATCGGCCCGCTTTAAAGCCCAAAGCATGCTTGACTTGAACTACTTTGGTATGACACATCCGCACTATGGTACATTTGCAGGTATACCTGAAAATTTATTTGACATGCGCACCAGAATATTATCGCGTGGCGGGCAAATTATGCGATGGTACCAGACACCGCAAATTGTAGTGGACAGGTGGATGGCTAATCCCGGCCAACGGCAAAACCTTCTTAACCCGAATTTCGATGAAACAGGCATAGGCGCCGTAAATACCGGGACAGGAAGCCCATCATTTAATAATTTTTGGGTTATTATTTTTGTAGAGACAGAAGACGGTGTAATTAACCCGCCGGATATCCCGCAATCTCAAATCCAAATCCCTAACCGCCGCATGTCACAGCAGGAACTAAACAACTGGATAGCCGAATACAATGCAATGGGTGGGGTCAACATTTTTGAACATGAAGTGCTTCGCCTAACAAATATAGAAAGAGCCAATGCAGGTCTCTCGCCTCTTCGCTTAGACACAGATCTTATGATGGCGGCGCGCTTTAAGTCGCAGAGCATGGGGCAACTTAATTATTTCGCCCATACACACCCCGTTTTTGGTGCGTTTTACAATATGCCACGTGAGATGTTCGGTATAGATATAAGGTCGGAAAACTTGGCTATCTGGCACAGGACACCAGCTGGTGTTGTTAACGGCTGGATGAGTTCTCCTGATCACAGGGCGGCAATTCTTAACCCGGCATTTACGGAGTTGGGTGTTGGGTTTTACAGGGATCGCTGGACACAACTTTTCAGATGAATAAATATAGAGGAGATGCATCATGAGTATTAAAGATGACTTACGCATATCCCCGATAAAAAACTATATCCCTCCAAGCCTGCCAGCCTTGGGTGAGGCTAAGGGCAACTTAAAAACCCTGCCGGCAAGATGGAAGAAGAACGCGGCGGTGATGGCCTGCTTCGGGCTTACCGGTGCGTTTACGCTTACGGGTTGCGATATAATCCGTGATGTACGCGATATGCACAACGGTGGTGCAGGCGAGGCGCCGTATTATGTAACGCGGCCAACAGAATGCGATGTAAGAGATGACTGGTTCCACCACGGCGGCTCACCCGATGAGCCATATTATGTTGTATATCAAACCGAGCAGGAAATCTTAGCCCAAATCCAAGCCCAAATAGAAGCGGCCAGCCTAGACCTAAGAACCCATTGGGGTGGAAGCGGTGCAGGGCCGTTCTATGTAGCGCATATTACAGAGGATGAAGCGCAGGCATTTATCCGCGCAAGGCTTACGGCAGCGGGCCTTAACTTGGACTCTGTCCCTCCTGTATATACTATTTTTAACCCCGGCGAGCCAATCCCCGGAATGATTGACACGAAAGGCATTGACATGTTTGATGCTGATAAAAACGTTGCTATTGTGAATATAAGCTGGGAAAACAGTGAAATGCCGTTCAGCCCCACCGGGCAAGGCCTAGCTGATATAGTAGCCGAGGAGTTTGCCAGCCGGGTTGAAGGGCTGACCTTTGGTGTGTTTTTTAATCCCGGGCATACGATTCATTCTGGGACCATAGATTGGGACGACAATGACGAAATGGTCATACACATAGATGATGTAACCCCCGAAGATAAAGAAGCCGCAAGGTACATCCTAATACAGCGCCTGACAGCCCAAGTGGACGAGTTTATAGCCCACCTGCGTGCCGAAGGCATTGTGTAGGGTTATAAATCATTAGAATTGCACGAAATCATCACAAGCATAGCGAAGCAATCCATAATGTAGGAGGGCGATAAATTTGCACCTAACCCTGCACTTAACCAACAAATGCAACTTAGTATGTAAGTATTGCTTCGTTACTCTTGGCCCGGAAAGTATGAGCCAAGAAGTCGCCTTTGCCGCGATAAAATTTGCCGCGCAATATAAGCGCCCTACAGGGATTTTGTTCTACGGTGGCGAACCACTTTTGGAACGGCAGCTTATTTATGATATTGTCGCACATACAAAGGCAATCAAGGAAGCTACCGGTCATATTTTCTATTATAAGATGACTACCAACGGTGTGCTTTTAGATGAAGATTTTCTAAAGTTTGCGGCTGATATTAATCTTGCGATAGGCTTCTCCCACGATGGCCCCGCGCAGGACGACTGCCGGGTTTTCCCAAATGGCAACGGCACAGCCACGCTTCTTGCCGAAAAAATCCCGCTGCTTTTGAGGTACCAGCCATATGCAATTGGCATGAGCGTCGTGGATTTGTCTACGGTAGAAAAAGCGGCAGAAACAGTCAAATTCTTATACGAGAAAGGTTTCAAGTACATCACAATAAATCTCAATTATGATGCCCCATGGACAAAAAAATCCCTCGCCATATTGGAGAGGGAGTATAGGAAAATGGCTGATATGTATATTGAGTGGTCACGGGCAGAAGAGAAATTTTATCTATCGCCAATAGACCGTAAAATCTTATCCCATCTAAAAGGCGCGAAATATAACACTGACTTACGCAAGATGGCTCAAAATCAACTTTCTGTTGCGCCCGACGGCAAGCTGTTTTCAAGTTCAAGGTACATAGACAACCCCGCGTTAGCAATCGGGGATGTTTTTACGGGCATGGACACCGAAAAACAGCAGTTTCTAATACAAAAAGGCGCATCCCCCGCGGCACCTTGCAGGGAATGCGCCATACTAAACCGCTGTAACTATGCCTACGATAATTTTAAGCGCGATGAAATAAATATTGCAGATGTAGCTGCAGATATATCACCCGTAAGCTGCGCCCATGAGCAGTTGCTAACCCCAATTGCCGACTATGTGGCAGAGACGCTTTACAAGGAGAATAACGCACTATTTATCCATAAACACTATAACGAAATGTACCCGATTGTATCGCTGGTGGAGGATAAGGCTACCCGTTCTTAGCAAAGTACATAAATTCGCTTACGCTTTTGCTTACAAATAAAAATACAGTACCCAAAACGTTGAATATAACCAGTATAAAGAGTAAAAAATTTTGCGTTGTGGTATGTGAGTAGCTTAAAAGAGCATACAAGCTAACGATAGCACTTAATGCCATACCAATAATAAAAAGTATCCTAGCCCAATTTCTGCCTGACATTAATGCAACAGATAGTGCAATCTGGATAACCAGCGATACAATACCGGATGCGCCTACTATAAGGTCTAATGCCGAAAATGCTATATTAAAAATGGCAATAAAGTACACAATCGCCTTGCCGGTAGCAATTATCCCTTCACGCTTTTGTTGGGCTTCATGCATGGCTTGCTGTTTTTGCTCGGGGGTTAGGTTGCCGTTTATATCATCCTTCCATGAGGTACTGCTCATGATTTTTTCCTCCTGTATGTGTATGCGTTTTTCTCCTGTTTTCCTACGTTTATTCGGATTTTATCTACACAAGCCTATACCCCATGCCAGATTGCATTATCCCTCCGGACAAAATATGTTTGACAATTGCCTGCCTGAAACTCGTGTCCAGTGGCGCGTCCTTGATATTATCTTTTGTGATATTTACAAAAAGGTATTTCAGTCCATCGTAATTCTCATAGCTATTATATGTTTTAAACAGCCGTTGGAATTTTAAGATATTGCTGTCTGCCGGAAGAAGCCTTTCGAAAGCCGGGTCAAACAGCCATGTTTCGCAACCGAAAGCCTTGAAATCATAATCAAGATATTTAGGAAAGAACTCTTTCGCCTGCTCGAACGAATCAAGACACGCTGCTTCATCCATACGGCCGCCGCGTGGGATATGTATATCCAAAAACCTGTCGCCTTCTTTTAGGTCCAGTCCAAGTTCATCCGGCGGCGCTTTTGATACATTCGCTGTTTCAAACTGTAACCTGCTCAGCTTGAAGAGATTGCCGCGCAAATGGCCAATAAGCCAGTTATACTCGGATAGTCCCCACTCGCCGAACCAACTATAATGCCGGTTTATCCACACACTCATGTCATGTATCGTATCGTCGAAAATCTTACGCGGGATAGCTTTTTGTTCGTATATATACTCCATATCTTCAATCGCAATTGTATACACAAACGCGCCGAACTGCACCGTTTTACCTTTGAGTGCGTTTTCGATTTGCCTGAACTCAGGCTCGCAAGAGAAATTCGCAAGATTTGCTTTAAACTCAAGTGCCTCCGCAACAAGCCGATCGTTTGTACATATTTTTTCAGCCGAAGAGTACAAGGCTTTCCTGCCCTCATTGCACAGCGGGTAATATCCTGAATATTTTTCGTATTTTTCAAGCAGATTCATGTTTATCTCCGTTAAGGCAAATTGTATTTTCTCGCTTCTGTGGAGATTATAGCACACTACGTACCTTGCTATACAAACCCTTTCCTATTATAAGCCCGCATTACCATCTTGCGTCCCAAATCGAAAAAAATCACCGTAGATGCAAGCGCAATAACTAATATCAACTCTTCAAATCGTAACCCGGTAGTCCTAAATACCGCACCGCCGTAGTAAATCAGTAGCACTTGAATAACCGCAACCGCCATCATCACACCCACAAACAGCCTATTTCGCCTTATATGTGCCAGTAGGTTTATACGATGTGTACGCGCGTTTAGGCTGTTAAATACCCCGGCAAATATAAATAGCGCAAAAAACGCGGTTAGCAGATAGCGTTCATCGTTGCGGAATGCGATAGCGAAAAACGGCAGCTTGAAAAAAAGCAGGCTAAGAAATGTTGTATACATACCGGTAGATATGATTTGGCTGAACATGTATTTGTTGATAATAGGTTCGGTACGTTTTTTTGGTCTTTCTTTCATATGTTCGCGTAGAGGAGCCTCACCGGCGTAGGCTAAGCCTGCTAGTGTGTCCATAACCATGTTAATCCACAGCATTTGGATTACCGTAACCGGGGAATTAACCCCGATAAACGGCCCTATGACGGAAATGCCCACTGCGCATAGGTTTATTGTCAACTGGAAAATCAAAAACTTGCGTATGCTTTTAAATATCGTGCGGCCATATAGTATCGCTTTTACTATAGAAGCGAAGTTGTTATCCATAATAACGATATCTCCGGCTTCTTTTGCGATTTCTGTGCCATCACCCATGGCAAAGCCTACGTCGGCCTTTTTTAGTGCCGGTGCATCGTTTATGCCGTCGCCAGTCATGCCCGCCACTAATCCTAATTCTTGCGCTAACCGAACCAGCCTGCCTTTGTCTTGGGGTAGGGCACGGGCTATAACCCTTATTTGTGGCAGGCGCTTTTTAAGTTCTGTGTCGGACATGCGGTTTAGGGCATGGCTAGTAAGTATACGGTCGTCTTCACCGGGGGAAATTAGGCCCAGCTGAGTGGCCACGCTTACCGCGGTTTCACGGTTGTCGCCTGTTACCATTACCACTTGTACCCCTGCGCCCATTACTTCGCGGATGGCCTGCCCGGCTTCGCGGCGGATTTCATCTCTAATGCCTAGGAAGCCTACTAAGGTTAGGTTGCCTTGGGATATGTCGGGGGTTTTAGATTCACATAGGGCTAGGAGCCTCACGCCTTCCTTGGCTTGGGCTGAAAGCATTTGCTTTACTTGTGTTGGGTGAGAGAGCGGTGTAAGTTCACCGTTTTCGTTGTAGGCGTAGCGGCATAGTGGCAGCAGAGCTTCTGGTGCGCCTTTTATTAGTACAGAGGTTTCATTGTTACTTCTGTCGCCTCGTGCTGCGGCCGCAGTTATTTGTGTGATTGCCAGTTTGTCTTTAGAGTTAAATGGCTTGATGAAGCCCTTTTCGTATACGGGCAAGCGCGGGGCATCTTCCATTATATACTCTAGCAAAGCGCGGTCTGTTGAGTTACCTCCTATTGCTACAGAGCGCAGTTTTTTTGTGCTAATTTGCGCAGAGTTATTATAATAGCAGTTTAGCGCTACCCTCCTGTATAGCTGTGATGCGTCTTTTAGATCGCGAGCGTCTAACTTGTGGCCTTCCGCGGTTATAAACGTCATGACTTCCAATTGGCCCTTGGTTAGGGTGCCGGTTTTGTCTGTAAATAATATGTTTAAGTTGCCGGAGGTTTCTATTCCTACCAGTTTCCTTACCAGCACATTGTCTTTTAGCATCCGCCTCATGTTGGCTGAAAGCACTACAGTTATCATCATCGGGAGGCCTTCCGGCACGGCCATTACGATCACGGTTATGCCTAAGGTAAGTGCTTGCATTACGTCTCTTATCAGCTGGCTGCGGTTAGCCAAGTGCGCGGATATTAACGCCATATCGAAATTGTTGGCCGCAACAATCCCATTAAAAAGGTTAGCGATTACAACAATTGCCGCGGCGGCATAACCGAAATAACTTATGGTATGCGCAAGCTGCGTAAGCCGTGCTTTTAGGGGACTTATGATTTTTTCTTCCTGAACATCCAGTGCTAGCCGTCCATAGAAAGTCGCGTCGCCTACATGTGTAACGGCCATGATTCCCTCGCCGCCTACTGCCACACTCCCCCTGAACAGACCACTTTCGGAAAAAAAATCAGTTAAATGCTCGTTATTAATGCAGCTTGTGCGCGTGTGAATATCCTGCGGGAATTTATACGCTTCACGAGTCTCGCCGTTAAGCGCGGATTGGTCAACAGAAATTTCACCCTGTACTAGAACACCATCGGCGGGTATACGTTCGCCGGCCTGTACAAATACAATATCCCCTACCACAATATCCGCGATTGGTAGCTGAATTATCTTGCCGTCCCGCCTGACACGGCACTTGATATTTGCGGCTTCCTCTTGCAACTTTTCAAATGCCGACTCGCTGCCATATTCCGAAAGCGTGGAAATAAGGGTCGCCAACAGTACTGCAACGGCAATCCCTACAGACTCATACCAGTTGGCATCCCTAAATAATAACAGAAGGTTAACCCCTAAGGCCACCAGTAAAATGCGGATAATAGGGTCCCCAAAGCTAGCGATATACCTCTTTAGGAAGCCGATTTTAGCCTTCTTTGTAAGGGCGTTGGTGCCGTGGAAGCGGGCCGATGTTTCCACGGCGTCTTGGGTTAAGCCTGTTAATAATATTGATTCCTTCAAAATATCTCCCCCTGTAAACCGGGTATACCCCTCATTGAATTGTTATTTTCTTTAACTACGTCATTCAAATATATGCCTCATCACAGCTATACAGTACAAGCGTTCTATTACATACAACCATGTCCCATTACATGCGTTTAAACGACATATTTTGCTATAAAAATAAATAAACCCTCATCACCTGATAAGGGTTAAAAAAGATATTTGTCGAATCAAAACAATTGCCAATATTTAGAATATTCATTGCCCATACTTGCCCACTGCTATAATGGCAAAAAATAACAAAGGACGTGTTTGGTCGAAAATTACTGAAGCAGATTTTCGGCATGCCATGCACCTAAACCTAGAATGGAGACTCTCATGTTAGCAGCACATTCACCTCATTTTGCCCGCGGCGGTGAAATTTTACACCTGCCGCTTGGGATAGTAAACACCAACCCCTACCAGCCACGCCGCATATTTGAACGCGAAAGCTTAGAAGAGCTGGCCTTATCCATCCAAACATATGGCGTGCTTCAGCCTATTAGTGTGCGCCATATAAACGGTGCCGGGTACGAACTTGTAGCAGGGGAACGCCGCTTGCGGGCGTGTAAGTTGGCAGGCTTTGCCACAATCCCAGCCATAGTTGTAGACATTACAGACCATGACAGCGCAGTGCTGGCCATGATAGAAAACCTGCAACGCCAAGATTTACATTTTTTTGAAGAAGCCCAAGGCCTTGCCAATCTGATGATGGACTACGGTTTTACCCAAGAAGCCCTTGCAAACCGCATTGGCAAGAATCAATCCACTATAGCTAATAAGCTAAGGGTGCTGCGTCTTCCAAGAACGGTGCAAAGGCTGATTATTGACAATGCCTTAACCGAGCGCCATGCCCGCGCGCTATTAAAGCTGGACACGGAAGAAATGCAACTAGAAGTTCTGGCTAAGGTCATAAGACAAGGCTTAACCGTACGCAAAACCGAAGCGCTTATAGAGGCCACACTGTCGCCTGCGGCGCAGACGGTTCGCGGAAGCGCACCTTTTAAGGCATACATACGGGATATCCGTATACTTACTAATTCAATCAAAGAGAATTTGGATATGGTACGCAGCTCCGGCATAGATACCCATTTTGATATGGAACAGACGGAGACTGGGTACAATATCCTTATCAAGCTTAATTACGCTAATGGGCAGGTTACACGTAAGGTTAGTGGGGCTTAGGTTTTAGAGGGTTTTGTTTAGCAGCCGGATGTGCATGTATTCTTTTTATAAGTCAATACAATAATGAGACAGCCAGACGGGATGAAACCCAGTGTTCAATGCTACTTTCGTAGAGGCTATATTAGCGCTCCATGTGGCATAGCTTGCTACTTTGCCGCGTCTTTCTGTCTCTAATGCAAGTTCTTTAACCATATATCCGGCAAGCCCACGCCCTCTGTGTTCAGGGATAGTATCTACCCCTATATCCCATATTTCTCTGTATTCTTCACAGGCCGCTACTGCTACAAGCAGGTCGTTATCATAAGCCGCCATTGCCAGTGTATATTCATTATCCTCTTCAATTGCGTGTGTAAGAACATTGTAGGCATCTTGGGCTTTCATAGTAGTATGAAGTTCATTTATGGCATCTTGGTCAAAAACCCTGTAGGTAAATCCTGTGGGTTTTTTGACCACTTTTTCGGGTATAAGATGCAGGTACCGCATATCTTCACCACTTAGTTTTTTCCCAAGAGTACGAAGCTTCTCGTTTATAAGAAAGCGGTTATCTGTGTCCAGAATCTCTTGGGTAGGTGTGGATTTGAATGATTCTGAAAGCCACCCTATAAGTTGCTTGTTTGCAAACATGACGGTATTCTTGCCGAATGTATTTGCCCTAAAAAACATTTCTTGTGATTCGATGAATGCATTTTCATTAGAATCCCAAATAGTACTGTCGCATTTGCAAATTTTTGATAAATTCTGTTTGGCGAATAATATTTTTTCGTTGCTGGTCATTATTTTGTCTCCTTAAATGAATTTACTATGGTCTTAATGATAAGCAATCACCTGTATTGAAGGCAAGCTAAAGAATGGTTAAAATTAAAATGTATCAAATCTTCTTTTGCTAAAGAATGTGGAGAGCAATGGCGGAATAGTTTAATTGATGCTGATTAGTAAAAGGGGCTGTCTCATGAAGCCCCGAAAAAAAGAGAGCGGCGCGAAGCGCACAGCTCTCTTTTTTGTTGTAGAATTAGTTTATGACGAACAACTCACAACAAGAAAATAATACCCCAAACCACGCCACATA
>Ga0131853_10017462_pt1 | contig 13061 bp, 12 predicted proteins | sample TergutLab28metaG_FD_92764 | JGI IMG/M metagenome (GOLD analysis project Ga0131853, IMG submission 92764) | Labiotermes labralis P1 segment gut microbial communities from Petit-Saut dam, French Guiana - Lab288 P1 (version 2) (version 2) | ecosystem: Host-associated > Arthropoda: Insects >...
GCTGAGTGGACCCCGTTCCAGACCCACTACTACTCAGAAAATCTGGTAGCGCCGGGGATCGAACCCGGGACCTCTGTATCTGTAGCCAGAAACTCTGACCACTAGACCACAGAGGCGGTCGTCCTTTGTTACTTCACTTAAAATATTTGCGTCAGTATTGTTATTAAATGACTCTGCTTTTATTAATCGTGTACCAATGCACAGTTTTCGACTAGGATTTCACTTGGTCATTAATATTAGCAATAAGTTATTTCTTTAATTTAATACATCGGAGAAGCATTTATGTAGTTAAGTATCTGTGAGTTGAGCGTTATAAAGGAATGTCAATGGAGATATCTCGGTCTAATATACCCAGCTTTTTTTTTTTAGCAATTTTCGTGACTTTACTATGATCGGAAATTTTAAACCGACATTTTGTCTGATATATTCAGAAATAAACAAAAGAGGCCCCAATAATTCCCGAAAATTAACGTACCTCATTTTGTTTATTGTTGTTTTTTGTGTAAAAGGCAGAACGAAGGACAGTACATGTCTAAACTAACTTGTACAGTTAGGTAGGAAAGAAGAAAATCTTAAATACAATTTTGAACAATCTGTAGTCTAACCCAATTCATCTACACTAAGTTTAAAACATCGTTTTACTTCTCAGACCTTCAGAAACCACCTGTTTTTCGGAAACAACCTCCCACAAATATCGAAATACATGGTTATCATCTTGGACCTTATACTCCACTTGCAATTCTGTGTTACTAACTAATGACACTAATCAGTTTCAGTGCTGGTAGACAATAGCATGCATACATTCGTACACCTTCGTATGTTTTGATTACAGAATTCGAAGGAGTCACGTGGCCATGTCAGCCTGAAACAGAGTAAACTGAAAGACTCACACAATCGGTATGACTTAGAAGGGAGGTAAATATCCCGTTTATGTGACGTATCTTAGACGACGTCTAGTCTCAATGACAAATGTGATTTGGAAGCGCAAAGGTTTAGTAGTGTAGAAGGTGACGTAATCTTGTGCAATTTCGTTAAGTATGTAGCACACCATACCCTGTCGCATCCGCGAAGATGGTTATCTTCATAGTCACTGTCGTGAAAAGATTTTGAAAAAAATATATTAATTTATTCAACACTCGATGAAATATACTTTCTGTCAATTTGGTTTGCAGGACTATTGCCCTCCCACTATCCTCAGTCCTACAGACTAACAGCAAATCGTCTCTCCGATCACTTGACATGTATTCACATGTTGAAGAAATCCTCTCGTTTTATGGCTTTCTATTTCCACACAACTGCAACCAGTCCAACCAAATTCTCGTTTAGAGTTTTAATAATATTACCCACTACTCACCGTAGACTTTACGTTCATTACACGATTATTTTAAACTGGTTATTGTAGAACTTTCTTGAATATACCATCCATTACTACTACTAGGCCCAAATTTTCTGCTCAATTTCCTGTACCAAAACATCCCTACTCTCTTACCTCTTCTCAAAGTGAGACTTCTCGCACCTACAGAATATGGTGGCTAAACTTCAATACCTGCTATTTACATACTGCAATTATTTAAAAAAGATAAAATTACTGACCGCAGAAGGTTGATCCAAATATAACTTTCTATGATTTTATCGAAAGGTAGCAGCTTCAAATTTCGGCCAGTTTGTCGACCAGATTGTCTAAAACATCGTGGTTTCCCTCAGGCAAATTTAGGGAACGTAAAAAGCGTCTTTCTGCATTTTTAACTGAACATATTCTTATTTCAATCACATTTCACGCTAGCTTCTGAATTGACACAGCATCACAATATAACCTAGTAACAAATATAAATGAGGGCACGTGTCACGACCTGGTGATACAGAGGCTGTAAGTACGATTAAAGTAAAATTCAAGAACAAGCAAAAGCGATGGTGGTGGTGGTGGTGGTGACGACGACGACGACGAAGATGATGACTATGATGTCAGAGAAAATTTTTTTCCGCTGGAAAAATCGGAGAAAACCTGCCTGAAACAATTCTCATTCTAAGAAGAATTGAGCGAGACATGATCAAAAACGTATATTGGTCTTCGTGTGAAGTACCCGTTATTCTGGTCAGATTTTAATAGCACTTGAATTTTCTTGCCAGATTGTCGAAAAATTCTCAAGTATCAAATTTCATGAAAATCCTTCATGTGGCAGCAGAACTGTTTCATCTAGACGGACGGGTGGACGCACAGACAAACATGACGCAGTTAATAGTGACTTTTCGCAATTTTGCGAAAGCGCCTAATGAAGTACAGAAAAACGGAACACTAAAAAAATTACAAATAATAATATTTCATTTTTATGATTAATTACACATAACATCAGCTCACGGGGAAGTTTATAAATCGCCAGTAATATAGCACGCGTGTTGTATTTCTGTCCTACACTAGCCTGAGAATCATTCCATGAATTCGCACGCTGTTTCAGTGCGTAATCGTCAATTTCTCCTTTTCATCGCAATGTGCTTGTCTCCACATATGACGTGACTGAATGACTAAATTAGTGAATGCATCAACTCACAGTTTAGTTGCCTGTGAGATATTTGCCGAAGCCCAGGAAACAAATTTGGATCGAGAGTACCGATGCAAGAAAAAGGAATGTGTTCTCTGTGAGGTACAGGTAAAAGCTGAGACAACAGAAAGAGTTGAAATCGGTTATAACTATCTCGGTTGTAACGTTGTACATTCAGTGGTACCAGCTAATTCCCCTCTAGGGCATGTATTTTTGTACTTTACTTAGTACTGCACATAAGATCATCTTCCTCGTAAACAACGACATATTGGAACATCGGTTGCAATATAGTTCTCCTAGTAGTAGCCTATTCTGAGAATTCAACCATCCTTATCCTTGAGAAGGAAAGTCATCTTTCTAACTCTTTCAGTTTTACCCTAAAACAATCCACGGAGAGGGATTAGAGGTATAGCTCTACTCTTTTTTTAACCTCGGTGCTAGATGGGGATGTGTGGTCGACACCACGCCCCAGCCACTTCACCCCCCGGGAAATACTCGGTACCCGTTTTATAGGAGGATGGGTGGATCCTAGGGCCGGTCCGGAAAGGTGCAGAAAATATCGCCCCCACCGGAGCTCGATCCCCGGATCGTCCAGGCCGTAGCGAGTCGCAGTACCGACTGCGCTATCCCGGCCCACAACGATTTCAGGTAGATGTATAAATTCCAGTCCTGTGAATGACAACAATCATGGTTATTCACTTCGTGCGTAAAGTTTCCTTCTTCTTTTATACTCCTGTAGTTAAGAGGAGATTGGTAGAATGATAATGTCGCTACACTCACCAACAAAAGATTTGGCGTCGAAGAAAACGTTAGCGAGTAGAGAAATATAAAATGGGGGGGGGGGGACAATTCAGGCAATGTACGTGTAATGTAAGATCACGGGGTGATCGTGCTACCATTGTTGCAGTGGGAAAAAAGTATTACATTTTCTGTCTGTGTATTTGTAGCCTAAGGTGTTGTATCCTGCGTGGGCCCGGCGGGGAATGTATCTTGGATGCTGTTCCCAGGAGGGATGGAGCTCGGAACTCAGGTTAAGACGGGGAGTCGGACAGGCCGCACACACACTCGATAAACCCCAAGTAGAGTGTACTGGAGTTTTATTGTGTGTAATTAGGGAATAATTGCAGTTACAACTGAACTGTATTGGTGACAAATCTCGCCGGCGGGCTTTCATTACCGTTAACACTCACTGATCTTTCAGCTTCACTCTTCGAGATACACAGCAGAATGCTACTGCAGAACAAAGCAGCTACTGTTACATGCGTTACTACACACACTGCTCGCCCGATAAACACTTACCGCGTCCAGTTATAAACAAAAAGAAATAGAAGGAAATTATATTCCTCCCATGCCTGGTCTTAAGAGAGGCGAGAACTAAGCATGATAAAATTAAGCTTATGACACAACATACAATAAATACAAGAATGCTAGAAAGAAAAGAAAGAAACTCACAACAACAAAAATTAATGTGTGTCAACTACAAAACAAAGGTATTGAGCATGCGCCATATTCCAATCTGAGGCCTGTCCTGCTATACAATATCTTTCCACCTTATCTCCTAAATCGTAGTACCTATTCATAAGAAGAGGAATAGAACAGATTGTAATAATTATAAGGGCATATCACTTTTGTCAAACACAAAATTTTATCCAACATCCTGCTCTCAAGGTTAATTCCATATGCGAAGGAAATTATCGGATATCATCAATGTGGCTTTCGACATGACAGGTCGACTATTGATCATATATTGTGCATTCGCCAAATACTTGAGAAAAAATGGGAATACAATGAAGAAGTTCATCAGACCTTTATGGACTTCAAGAAAGATTATGATTCAGTTAGGAGGGAGGTCTTATGTAAGATTCTCATTGAGTTTGGTATCCCTAGGAAACTTGTAAGGTTAATAAAGATGAGTCTGACTGAAACATATAGCAGAGTCCGGGTAGGCAAGAATGTGTCTGACAGGTTCCTTATTACGGATGGTTTGAAACAAAGAGACGCTCAATCACCACTTCTTTTCAACTTTGCTTTAGAGTACGCTCTTAGGATGGTTCAGGTAAACCAGGATGGCTTGAAACTAAAAGGTACACATCAGTTTCTGGCTTATGCCGATGATGTTAATCTGGGAGGAAGGAAAATGCAGAAGCTTTAGTAGCTGCTACTAGGGAGATTGGACTGGAAGTAAGTGCAGATAAAACTAAGTACATGATCATGTCTCGAGATCAGAATGCAGGACAAAATCACAGTGTGAGGATTGGTAATAGTACCTTCGAGAGGGTGGAAGAGTTTAAATATTTGGGAACAACTTTAACAAATCAAAATTCTATTCCGGAAGAAATTAAGAACAGATTGAGGTCAGGAAATGCGTGCTATCATTCGGTGCAGAATCTTTTGTCTTCCAGGTTGCTATCCAAAAGTGTAAAGATCAAGATATATAAAACTACAATTTTGCCTGTTCTTTCGTATGGGTGCGAAACTTGGTCGCTGACATAGCGGGAGGAAAGAAAACTGAGGGTGTTTGAAAATGTGGTGTTGAGGAGAATATTTGGACCTAGGAGGGACGAGGTAACGGGGGAATGGAGGAGAATGCATAACGAGGAGCTAAATGATCTGTACCCCTCACCCAATACTGTGCGGGTGATAAAATCGAGAAGAATGAGATGGGCTGGGCATGTGGCGCGTATGGGTGAGGAGAGGGGGTGTGTAGGGTCTTGGTGGGAAAACCGAAAGGAAAAGCGCAACTCGGGAGACCTAGGTGTAGATGGGTGAATAATATTAGGATGGATCTCCAGGAAATGGGAAGTGGTTATATGGAATGGATTGGGCTGGCCCAGGACAGAGAAAGGTGGCGGACGCTTGTGAGTGCGGTAATGAACCTTCGGTTTCTGTGAAATGCGGGGAATTTCTTGACTAGCTGCAAACCAGTTAGATTCTCAAGGAGGACTCTGCACCATGGAGTAAGTAAGTAAGTAAGTAAGTAAGTACGTAAGTAAGTAAGTAATTAAGTAATTAAGTAAGTAAGTATCTCCTAAATGGCACGATTTTCGAGAGGAAAAACATTATTGAACTCAAAATGCGTGTTTTGATCTTCTGTAAAACTTTTGTTTGAATCATATTCATTCTAAGATGTACTGAGCGAGATATGTTCAAATATATATATATAGGTCTTCACGCAAATTACCCGTCATTCTTGTTCGATTTTAATTAAACTTGAATTTTTTGACAGATTTTCGAAAAAATTAATTCGTATCAGATTTCATAAAAATCAGTCCAATGAAAGCCGCGTTGCTCTTTGCTGGTAGAAACGACGAAGCTAACAGCTACTTCTCGCAATTTTGCCAACGTACCTAAAGACGAATCCAAGGTGTTTCCTTTATTTGGTCCCGTAAAGTCCAAGATCCAAACGATTTCCAAAAACACAATCAAAATTTTTAGTGCGTTTGAACAGAACGGATCGAGAATAATGCGATTTCGAAAAACAGCACGAACTGACTCGATGAGCCGCTGCTTAAGTGATTTAAGTAAGGGATAAGCTATGGCTAGGGGGAGAGGGGGAGGGTGGAGGGGGGAAGGGGTAAGTGACACTGTCCCAGTGAGAGTTTCTGTTCTCGTGAATAATCTAGTTTTTCCAACATATTCATTTTAATTTTCTGTGCTCTTTTGAATAATCATGTATGGATATTTACAGTTATAGAAGATTAATTTTTATTGTTTATTAACTGTAGTTATAATTTTAATTTGAAATACGAGGGATTCCTGATAAGTCGTTAGCCCGACCAGGAAGGAAACGAACTATAGCGACAAAACTGGGGATTTATTCAACATATTCCCCATGTAGCTTATTGCACTTCTTAGCCCGTTGCTCTAACTCTTGCAAGCCACTCAAAAAAAATTCAGAAAGTTGTCCGTCCAACCAGGTCTCCACGGCAGCAATGACCTCCACGTCGGACGAAAAATGGCGACCTTTCAATTTTTTCAGTCCAGAGAACAAGCGGTAGTCCGACGGGGCCAGATTCGGAGAATAATGTGGATGATCAAGACATTGGTAGCCCAGAAAGGTCAATTTCTTCTGGGTTGCAAGTGTCCGGTGAGCCGGGGCATTGTAGTCCTAGAACAAGATCCCTTTGGTGAACTTCCCGCGGCGTCTTTCCTTCAAATATCCTTCAATTGCACCAGCAGAGATGAGTAATACTCCGCGTTGATAGTGTGGCCCTTTGGAAGATAATCAATGAAGAGTGTGCCTTCTTGATCTCAAGAAAAAAACGAGGCGAGAACTTTTCCAGCGGATTTTTGCACTCGGAACTTTTTGGGGAGGGGTAAGTCGCTATGCCGCAATACATTGATTGTCGCTTTGTCTCCGGGTCATAGTGATATAACAAGGTTTCGTCCATGGTCACCAATCGCGACAGGAAATCATTTGGATCGCGTCGAAAAAAATTCCAAAAGTTGCTCAGAGGATTGGCACCGTTGAAGTTTTTGAAACGCGTTCAGGCATTACGGGTCTCACTTTGCGGAGAGCTTCCGCATGTCCAAATCTTCATGAATGATAGGACCAACCCGCTCACGTGAGATGCCCAGTTGCTCAGCTATTGATTTAGCCGAAATCCGGCTGTCTTACAAGATTAGCTCGTGGATTTGATCAATAATTTCCGGGGTGGTCACTGTTTTGAGTCGTCCAGGACGAGGTGCATCACAGGTGGAAAAATCACAACGTTTAAACTGGGCCACCCTGTTTTTGACGGTGGCATACGATGGTGCATGTTCCCCTAATGTTTCTATCAGAATGGCGTGAATTTCCTTCGGCGCCTTGCCTTACAGGGGAGAAAACTTGATTTGAGCTCGCGTCTCGATGTTGTTGAAATCGCACGCGTCGCCTAACATACTTCCTTTCAACCTCTGTAACAAGAAAAGGCTTGCAATTCGGCACATGAACAGACTCCTTTTTCCAACGGCACTATCGATTCCGTCCTACAACATCGGGAAGTAGGTCGGGCTAAGGACTTATCAGCCCCCTCTTATGCCGTAGCTTTAACAGTAAGTAATACGCCTGCAGGCCTGTGTTTTGTCTTGAAATATGTTCCTTCAATTTTGGCATAAGATTCACTTACGGTAACACCCGGTTATAACGACACAACTTATTCGGTCCCTTTGATGTCGTTATAACCGGGTTCGACTGTATTTTAGCATTTAGCATATAATGCATCAAAACTCAGACTGCGTCAATCAGATAAGTTAAGAAAGGTAAACGATCGATAAAAGAAACCATAAATTAACCCGTGATTAACATACTGTTGTCCATTACCACTGATATAGATGAGTAATTATTATTTTTGATTATAATTTATCAGTTTCGACTTTCATCGATATAATTTATTACTGTCGACGGTTACTGTGTTCCTGTGAAGTAGCGAGTGAATATTTCGGCGACCCATTATAAACGAGCACGTGGGTCGCATGCACATACACGTGTTACGTAAAAAGGTAAAGCAGTCCCGTTACAGGCCTGAAGTGGCCCAGAGGTTTCTAGGAAGTTCCAGAACTGTGTGCTGTAAGAGCAAAGTACGTTCCGGTTAACACAGTGTTCACGGAAAATTTCTGTACCTATAAAACACGGAATTATGGAAGAGGTGAATATGTCTTTGGCCCGTGCGATACTCTGCTTTGTCAGGGCCGATATCCACAATATTTTTGAAAGTACCGGTACAGCAGTCTTTCGGGAAAAAAACGCAAAAAAATTATCTCATTATAACAAATTTAATTTTAAAGAAAATAATTCAGTTCGATGACGTCACAAGCTGTTGTGTGCGATCGGAATTTCGTTGGGTGTTTTGATGCAAATTAGGCGTGTTAGAAATCAGGCTGATTACGCTACGAACTGACGCACACGTTACAATTATTTTGGCTTTTAATGCGAATGTGGAAGGCTTTTTTCCTTTTACGTACGAGGCGTTCTTCACAACAGGAAGCACTGCTATGTGACATTGGTTACAATGTCAGACGTCACAAGCATTACAATGTAAATGACAAAATTTTGTAAAATTAACTGCCTTATTTATTTTTATAATCATATGCCCATATATTTTTCTAATTTATTTTATTTATTTCAGTTTGTTAATATATATGAATAATATTTTGGTACTATATAGGCCTGTGATATTTCTTTTGTGGTTCATTCGACATTGCTCTCGGAATTTCATTCTACAGAGTTAGGGAATTAGCATCGTTGGCCCGACAACGTATAAGCTTGATATCTGCAGTGCCTAAAATGACACATAGACAATTGGTAAATAAAGATTCGGAAATAGCTTGGATGGAAAACGTCCTAGGTTAATTCGGATATTATTCCGAGGTTTGCTGGCGGAACCGAGGAAAGTCACTCTACAGATACCCGATTTCCCTACTAACATTTTAACAGAGAACCTCCCGAATATAACTCTAGTGTTATTCCTATACAGCTTGTTCGGTCCAATAAAGTTGTATACTGCGTAGGATGTGTGACATAGTGAGAAGTTCACGAAGGTGTACTGATTAGACACTCATTTCCTAGTGCGTTTGATAAACTTTTACTTTACTTCAATTTTGTGATATCACGAAGTAAAACGTTACAAGATTCGTAGGAAAAATGGATGTAATATTATTGTAACACATCGTTGCCACTGTCAAGTGCAGTTACTGCTTTTAACACTAATGTTTGATCCAAGATTTCCAAAAATATTAAGGCAGCTGAAAATAATTGCAAAATTGGAAGCTTAAAAATTTAATCTCTTCGGTCAGATAGATTCCACTTTTACGCTCATCAGATGAAGCAGCGTTTGGGGTTGAAGGGGGGGGGATGGTGGTGTACCAGACATGGATCAACACAAGTGTCCTGTGACGTTATAACTAGATAAAAATTCGTTTTATATGCACAATAATCAACTTACCCCCCCCCCCCATTCCACAATTTTGATAATCATATTCTCTGTGTGAATGTATGTCAGTTTCCCCTTTCGAATTTTAAATTATTTTCGGATTTTCACGCAATTTTTCAAACATTGTGCTATTGAAGGACAACCCCAAAACCTACACTTCTGTTACCGGTTTTTCGTGTGTTTTCAGATGTAACAAGTCCGACTTGCGAATTTTTGGGGTGGGCGAAAATTGGCAACAATTACTTTTATGTACTGAAACGATGTAGGTGATGTAAACCTGGTTAAGTACGGAACCTTAATGTAACGTTCGTGTGGCGTGCAGGTACCCTTGAGAAACCAATGAACTAATGGCAATTAAAGGACCACTGAAGATGGAAATGTGAATTTAATAGAAAAATGAATCCTAAAGAGATTTATATATTACGTATATAGTAATTGCTTTTAGGTTAAATGTATAACACGACAACAATGACACAGTTTGTGGTTCTAACCAAACGACTGGTTGTGTATAAAGAACGTGCTCAAGCTGCAACCCATTTATCTGTTTTTCCCTTGCTCCTCCTGTTACTAGATTTCAGTCGGCACATTTACCGGTTTATTGCTAAAGATTTAACATCTAATTGCGCAACAAACCGGGAAAGAAGTTGCGACTTCTTTCCAAAAAGCAGATACAATAATAATAATAATAATAATAATAACAATGCCAAAGACTCGTAGAACTAGGAATTTATGCAATAGGAAATAAAGATTTGTTTTATGCTCTAAACTGTTTTCGTGACTGAATTGTGACCACATTCTGTCCAATGTAAATATTTAGTGACTCTGCGAGGCGTAAAGGTTATCGCAAATGAATCGTGGGTGCCGGAAAAATAGAGGAGACACCTTTTACAAAATATTTCCCCTTGTGTAAAAGGAGTGATGAAAGCTACAAAATCTGCTGCCATTATAACAGGTTATCGGTCCAAGTTTCGAAACTTGTACCTTAGGAACACAAGTCGATAAAGTTCTGAACCTTCTTGAAAGAGAAAATTAAACTTTCGGGTTTAAAAATAACAAGGAACTACATGATAAACAAAATAGTATTTAAATATCATGTCAATTAATTCCTGGCAGGTATCGAACAATGGAAAAACACTATCAAAATTGATATTCAAGAAAAAAAATGTGGGGGCCAGACAGTTAACGGGATAATTGGTAATACGAAATGTAGGCCTGTTTAATTTCTATTTTTTTACGAAATGTCAAACTTTAACAACATTTCGATGTTCACAAGCATGCTGTGACGGGACAAAATATTTATTGAATTTGAAACTGCTTTAGAAATAAATTCTTTTCTTCGGACGAAGAAGTTTGTGTTATTGTGCCATGCCTAATGAACCTACAAATATACACCAAAGTGAAAGGGCAAACATTAAGTTACTAAATTCAGACACTTTTAGAAACACTTTCTACTTTACCCTCTGCCGCTGGATTGGTGGAAAAAATAATCGCTGCTTATTAACACAGTCAAAATTATAAATCCTTTCATTCCAGTGTTTTTGTGGTGTAAGTAAATTAGAAATACTTCAATTAATCATGTCACTGAACTTCATTATATGTTGCAATCACCAACACAAGTAAAAATATTGACGCTCTTCTTTTGCCATAATTCTGAAATCTTTGTAATATTTATCACACTTAAAACACACGCTAACTTATTTAAAAAAAAACAGCCTGCTGCCTTATTTTTGGTAATGCAGTGGGTTTTTCGAGTCAAAACCAACGTGCGACGTTGTTTAAATCGCTTGATCCACACGTCTAGCCTACTTGCAACAACACTGAAATAAATAGCTCACTTATTGGTATTACAGCATCGGGCAGGAAGATGTTTCACAATCGTCGCTGACTGCAGTTCAGCGTGTCTGTCAGATGACGTCCATTAGGGGGTGAGAAAAAGGTGTGAAGTGAGGCCACACTTCGTTACTCCAAACTCAACAATAGCCGCCCAACCGGAACAACACAACTGTTAGCACAGCTTATCGTTGTTTGAGTTCTGAGCCCGTAAAAAAAAACCCCCCCGTTGCATTCATTAACAAGACATTCTGAACCGCACAAGAAATGTAGCTAAGATATTCTTCACTGAACCGCTGTGTGCCAGCTCCCGATATTATTGAGTGCAGAATGTGACATACATAGTTTTATTAGAGGAGCCATCCAGTTGTGTTATTCACTATTCAATAAAGTATTTTTTATTCGATCTTACCACACCATCACTATACAGTCAATAATACATGGTTTCGGTTACATGTTTCGCTTGTACCAAATCATCCTCAGGCCAATATTTATAAAATGGAGGTACATTTAGCCAAAACTACATACTATTGATATATCATGTAAAAGTAGTTAGAATTACTAATTCTAACTACTTTTACACGATAGTCTCTACAGGCTACCTACCTGTCTTACAGCCTATTGGTTAATATTACGCTTCTAGTTCAACTTTTGTACTTTAAAGTATGATCTGTACCAGAGGCAGCAATTGCATTTTTATGTGCTCCTGATGATGGGCGCGATGGACGCCGGAAACGTGTAGAGTAATTTAGAAATAAATAAATATCTGCATACTGTTGCATCTCGTTGGATTTCTTCAACCTATACCTCCATTTGTCCTTAACCTTGGAAATATAACTGATATGATGAATTAGGTGAGTTGCATCATTAAGGTAAATGCTCTTGAAGACAGCTGACATGGGGCAGTGTTCCAGCTCTGGGGCAATAACTGCGTACTATCAAAATACCACCTAAATAATTAAGAGTTTTAAGAGCAGTAGACCCAGTCGTCTACTAATATGATTATGATGATTAAATAAAGGGGATTCGTACAAGCAAGAAACCTCTTGTTAAGCAGGTCGTAAATAGGGGGATTATAATAAAATTAATCTTAAAGAAATACTACTTGAAAATACCGGCTGGATTCTTCTGGCTCAGGACTGCGCGCGGTGTAAGGGCCCTGTGAACATGGCCATGAACCTTCTACTTTCACAGAAGACAGGCATTTATTTCTGGACTAGCTGCCTTGTTATTAGCCTCTCCAGGACTGCTTCCCAGTCCGCCTGGTAAAACGTAGTAATTTAGTATGAATTCGTGAGGCTGTATTATCGGGTGATAGAATGCGGCAGGATTTATGTGAAGGGCAGACCGGCGATAAATGTGACAGGGGCGAACCTGGCTCATATTGAAATCGTGTTGCAGCTTTTTTCTGCAGAGAGTGAACAAAAATACGAAAATTTCACAAAACATCCGACCACCTGGCTTAAGCTTAACCAAAGCACTATTAAACCTTAGTTAAATATTTGAGTACTCTCTTTAAGGTGGTTAAATGAGGTGCGATCTGTTTATTCGCGTGTGTATATTACAATTACTCAACAAAGACAACGGTGAGAATTACAATAAATACATACACACATACATACATACATACATACATACATACATACATACACACATACATACATACATACACACATACATACACACATACATACACACATACATACACACATACATACACACATACATACACACATACATACACACATACATACACACATACATACACACATACATACACACA
>Ga0131853_10017463_pt1 | contig 13061 bp, 12 predicted proteins | sample TergutLab28metaG_FD_92764 | JGI IMG/M metagenome (GOLD analysis project Ga0131853, IMG submission 92764) | Labiotermes labralis P1 segment gut microbial communities from Petit-Saut dam, French Guiana - Lab288 P1 (version 2) (version 2) | ecosystem: Host-associated > Arthropoda: Insects >...
AAATTCGGGCTATACCCAATAATCCGTATAAAAGAAGTACTGGACCAGCACGACCTAACTCAAAAAGAACTTGCGGAAATGATTAACGAAACACCTCAGCAAGTCAGCAAGTGGGTAAACGGTGTAGAGCCTTGCCTTAGCGCACTTGGGCGCATAGCAATAACGCTTGGGGTAAGCATACACGACCTTGTATGGTTCGCCGGGGAAGATATCGACTTCAACATAAACAGCACAGTATATATCCGTGGCGAAGCAGCGGAAAACATCTCTGACCAATCCGAAACATTGGACGTTCTAAAGCAATACTATAGATGGACGGAAGAAGAAACCGCCGGGGTAAACGTAGTTTTTTCTGACAAAAGCGAAATTACTCTTGGCTGTGTGGGCGAAGGTATAAGTGACGCATTCATCACCTGGGCAAAAAAAGACCGGGAATGTATGTATAGACTGTGATTAATCCGCTTGCGGATTTTCACCAACAGAAATTTTCCGCCGCCAAAGGCGGCATAAATTTATAGGAGGTAGTGTTATGTATGTAATTTTCTTTGGCATTGGTTTAGGGTTTATCGTTTTATCGGTATTGTTGGACACTTTGGTAGATATCGAGGGCAGCCCGTTTTCTATCTTGCAGCCCAAACTTATAGCCGTGTTCCTGTTAATGACGGGTGCTGTGGGCATGATACTTACCGGTAGATGGGAAAGCGCACCGTTCTCGCTTATTTTTACTATAAGTGCCTTTAGCGGGCTTTTTATAGCAGCTCTTATAAACCGCCTTGTGATAATACCCTTGCGCAGGGCGCAAAATACAAGTGCCCACGACAAGCAGGCAACCATTGGAACAATTGCAAAAATAATTTCTCCAATACCGCAGGGCGGCTACGGGAAAATTAGCTACAGCATAAGTGGTTCTACCGTTACCAGTCCTGCAAAAAGCGAAGATGGAGGTGAAATTAAAAACGGCGAAAACGTAAACATTGTATACATCGAGGGTGGAACTTATTTTGTAAGGCGACAAGTATAATTAAATTTTAGGAGGTAATACAATGAACAACGAAGGATTCATCATCATTGCCGCATTAGCCGGTTTAATTCTTGTGGTATTCCTTATTTTTTCTCTGTGGAAGCGTATACCGCAAAACAAAGCAGCCGTCATTACAGGCTTGCGCAAGCGTATAATTTCCGGCGGCGGTGGGCTGGTTGTACCACTGTTGGAGCGTTATGACGTTATTTCACTTGAAAACATAAAAATCCCGCTGGATATAGACAATGCAATTTCCAGCCAGGGTGTACCCGTTATGGTAAAAAGCGTTGCGGTTGTAAAAGTAAAGTCAGACAAAGAGTCCATTTATTCTGCTGTGGAGCAGTTCTTCCGTGGCAATACGGACAAAACAGCGGCAGAAATCGCCACACAGTCCAGCTATGTATTGGTTGGTAAGCTGCGTGAAATTATTGCTAAAATGACAGTGGAAGAAATTTATCAAGACAAAGACAAATTTTCCAGCGAAGTGCAGGAAAACGCAGCCATTGCCCTTTCCGAAATGGGTCTTGAAATCAAAGCCTTCACTGTTATGGCGATTGACGACGTAAATGGTTATTTGGTAGCGTTGGGTCGCAAGCGTATCTCCGAAGTAAAGCGTGACGCCCAAATTGCAGAGGCAGATGCAGAGCGTGAAACAGTGGTGCGTACAGCCGAAGCAAAACGCCTTGGTGAGGAAGCAAAATTGTTGGCAGATACTCAAGTGGCGGAAGCGGCAAAGGAAAGAGAAATAAAAGTTCAAGCCTACCGTAAAGAGCAAGAATCTGCTAAGGCTATCGCTGACAATGCGTACTTAATCGAAGAAAACAAAGTTAAAAAAGAAGTAACCGAAACCGAACTTCAAGTAGAGCTTTTGCGCCGCCAAAAAGAAACAGAGCTTGCAGAGCAAGAAGCAAAGCGCAAAGAAAAAGAGCTTGAAGCAACCATCAACAAGCAAGCCGATGCAGAACGCTATCGCCAAGAGCGTTTGGCAGAAGCTCGCAAGTTCGAGCAGGTAGCAAAAGCAGAAGCGGAAGCGGCAGCCGTAAAGCTGGAAGGTAACGCTAAAGCAGAAGCTATCCGTGTGCAAGGTCAAGCGGAAGCGGAAGCCATTCAAGCAAAAGGTTTGGCAGAAGCGGAAGCCATGATGAAAAAAGCCGAAGCGTTTAAGCAATATAACGATGCAGCGGTTATCCAAATGATGATTGAACGCCTGCCGGAAATTGCTAAAAACGTTGCAGAGCCTATTTCCCGCACAGAAAAAATTGTTGTTATCGACAATGGCGGCGGTGCAAATGGCAAACCCGCAGGGGCTTCAAAGGTTGCAGGTTATGTAACAGACATCGTTGCACAATTGCCGGAAACGGTAGAAGCATTGACAGGTATAAACCTGATAGATGTGCTTAAAGGTGCGACCAAGAAAAATGATTTGAGTTCTGTCATTGATGCGTTTGTTGGCAACCCTGCCAAAGACGAAGAATAATTTAAGCGGGCTATCTTTCCACTGGAGAGATAGCCCGTTTTATGCTTGACTTTGCCGTTGCGTCAATGGTTATACTACCCTCAGCTTAAAATTAGGAGGGCTTAATATGTCTAATCTAATCAAAATTAAAGAAGTATCCGGTCGTTATAATGTTTCTTCTCGCACGTTACGCTACTACGAAGAAATGGGGCTGATTACCAGCACCCGTAGCGAGGACTATGCCTACAGGCTGTACGATGATGTTAGCTTAAAAAGATTGGAACAAATCCTTATCCTGCGCAAACTAAATATTAGCGTAAAAGACATAAAGCGCATATTCATGACAGCCGGTTCGGAAGTAGTGGTTGACGTGTTGGGGAAAAAGGTTGAAGATATTGACGATGAAGTGGCATTGCTCCATGAATTAAAGGAAATTGTCTTGTCATTTATCGAGCATATTAAGCAATTTGATTTTAGCAAGGAGTCTGATGTCAAGCTACTTTATGATAAGGCAAGGGAAATTGAAACTGATCTCGCAAACGTCAGCTATTCCGGCAACGCCGGCAGTATAAACCGCTTGTTGGAAGTAGCTGAAAAACTTGATAAAAAAGTGCCGGATGTGATGGTTGTAAACATCCCCAAGTTTAGAGCGTTTACAACGGGTCTTGTAGGTTGGGACAAAATTTTTGATATGGGCAGTGATGCGAAAGCAATCGAATTATCAGCAAGAGGCTTAACTGCGCCCATCCTCTTTGACGGTTGCGATTTTTTATATGGAAAAGACGAAAAAGCTGCGTGGATATGGCGGATTACAGACGATGTAACGGAAGCTGATACTCATCCCTTTGAGATTACTGAATTCAAAGGTGGACTGTATGCTATTTCTGTGAGTGTAGATGGCGATGGCGAAAGCCACGACAAAGTACGAAGCAAGGCAGCAAAATGGCTCGAAACCACTAATTTTATAATGGACAATGAACGAGAAATGCTGGGGCATATGATATATACCCATGACCATAATCCCGATATTATGAAAGGTCTTGGTTATGAGCAGATGGTTCTTTATGCTCCAATTAAATTGAAAGAGGGTTGCTGATGAACCAAGAATATTGGGTTTCTATTTGGGCAAGACGGCGGCAAGATGAAGTGATACGCATCCCGGCAGACTATACAATTCATGCAGATTTTTTGCACTATATGGATAAGAGTGAGGCGCAAGCTGCATTTTCAGAACTCAATGCGCTTTTTCAAACGATTTATGGCGACATAGCCTTAAATCCGGGTGAGTATGGTATGCCGTTAAATCCTAAAAGCAGCCACCGTGTATTTTCGCGTGAATTTAGTGACTCGGGGCAAGCTCCGTATCGGCCTTTTGTACTGCTGTATAATTTGCTTTCGCTGGGTGAAGCATACAAAACTTATAAGCCGCCGCCAAAGTATTTATCGGGTATTGACCAAAACGTAAAGCATCCTCGCTTTTTGTTTGATAAACTGTCCGACTATGGATTTATGTTCGAACGCAATATTGTCGTCACATATCCCGATAGCCCAAACCTGTTGTATTTGCTTAAACAGTTAGCTGATAAGGCTCGCAATACCGACCGCATACAAGATTTTTTGCATTGTCACTTTCGCTTGCTGCAAGACGATATGCAAACTGCAACTTATGGATATGGTGCAGATGTTGTAGCTGACAGAGTGACCGATGACGAAAAGGAATTTGTATATGCATTAGACGAAACGCTTATAGCAATGGGTTTTGCGTCGAAACCATACGGCGGTATCGAGTGCCATGGGGTAGCGTACTACCACAGCGAAAAGGATATGAATACCAACAAACCATACACATACAGGCTTATTACAAGGGGTATGGATTTTGAGGTGACTGATGATAATGATAAAAAGATGTGCTTACAGCTACGCATCCGAAAAGTGTCGAAGTGTCTTGATTATTTAACATCATGCCCCGATTCGGTAAAACAAATTTTTACAGACTATACAGATACCGGATGCGCAAAACGTGCTAACGGCACTTGTAAACACGGCATTTCATACGAAATAGAAAATAAGCAGTATTGGCGGTGTGCCTGCTGCCACACGCCATTTTCTGTTAAGCCGGAGATAGCTGATATACCGCATTATATAAAACTGGTTGAGCTGGGCGAAATGAAATAATAAACCATTAATTGAATTCAACTAATGGTTGTTGAGAAAATGCTCCTCTTTTGATATTCTTCAAAAAGAAATCAAGAGAGGAGCATTTTTATGTATGAATTTAACGGATTTGGCTTGCGGTTGCAGAAGCTACGTAAAACAAAGGGGCTAACTCAAGAAGACCTTGCCGATAGGGTGGGTGTAACAGGGCAGGCGGTATCCAAGTGGGAAAACGACCAAAGCTACCCGGACATTACTATTATTCCAACTTTGGCAGAAATTTTGGGTACAGACATCAACCAGTTGTTTGGTAAAGTAGTTCCAACGGTGCAGTTTTCTTATCCCGATACATTCGAAGGGTTATCTTTAGTGCATTCTACCACAACGGTGGCGTGCTATTCTAATAAAAAAGTGTCAAGCAAAGACGACACAGGCGTAAAATTTGAAGACGGCAGCACGGCAGAGCTTTCTAATAGGTTGGCGACAAATGTTGGCTTAGGAGAAATCCGTTTTATTTTAGGAGAGGATGTATATACTCAGGATAATGCAGCCGGTTATACAGAAACCGAAAAATATTTTGAATTTGATCCCACGGTTCAAGGCATTGATAGCGACAGTATGGATATCACTGTGCTTTTTAACGAGTGTTATATCAAACGCTCGCCCGACAACCGTACACGTGTGCGGGCCACTGGCGACCCAATGTTTATTCACTTGCTGCAAGCAAAACTGACAGACCGCAAATTAACCGTCGAATTCTTGCAACAAGACAATAATAGCTTTAGAGGCAGGTACCAAGATAATAAAGTAACAGTGGAAGTACCATATAGCCAAGGCAAACATGCCAACTTTTGTGTAAATGGTTCGGGTTTGCTAACTTCCGAAATAGAGCATTTCGAAGCAGGTAATATCAGCATAAACGGGTCAGGCAGTATGGAAGTTTTAAACTTCGATACCTGTAACGTTGCGGTAAACGGCTCAGGTGATATTTCTGCAAAAGATGCAGCAAAACTAAACATATCGATAAACGGTTCGGGTGATGTAGCCTTTAGCAATGTAGACGAAGCATTGCTGAATATAAATGGCTCGGGCGATGTGAGTTTGGGAGCTGCCTCCACTTTAAATGTTGGTATTAACGGCAGCGGCGATGTATCAGTAGACGAAAAAACGGGCGACGGAAACATTTCCATAAAAATAGGCGGCAGCGGCGATGTAAGTATCGGCAGCGGAAGCTGCGACAAATTTCATGCAGACATTGCCGGTAGCGGCGATGTGGATGCTGTGGGAATTACTGCACGCATTGCAAATATCACGCTACACGACAGCGGCTCGGTTACCCTTGGCTGCGTGACAGAATCTTCTACAGAACAGATAAAGAAAAAAGGCAAAATAAAAATACTTAAACGTGCATCCATGCAATAGCAGCAAAAAAGGGCTTTCGCCCTTTTTTTAATTCCCTTTTATCCAAGCCACAATATCTGCCAGCACTTGGTTATCAACCCTGGCAGGTATCGCATACTCATCCATAAGCTGCAAAATACTTGTTTTTGCAGATGGCATAAATAAGTGGTTTAACCCTTCATACAGCCTAAATGTGACATTTTCTCTGCCTGCCAGTAGTTCTTGAAATAGAATAAAGTCTATGTCTGCCAATACCTGCAAGTCATTTGAGCCTTGCATAATAAGCATTGGTGCAGTGATATCGCCTATAAATGCGGACATTGGGTTTTGGTACATATCAATAAAATAATACACCGTTGCACCCAGCATAGGTATGTCTTTTGCTACATCCGGCGGCAGGTTTATTGCGGTGTTCATCTGCTCCGCCCATGCTTGAGGGAATGCTTCCAGCGTTGCGATAAGCAGCTCTCTTTCCTCGGTATCCTCCGAAATGGCGAGCAATGCTTCAAGCTCCATGATGTTTTGCATCAGCATAATGTCCGTCAATAGCCGTGGAGAACCGGCAAGTGAGATAATGCCCGCAAAGTCACCGCCCTCGGCATGGATACGTGGCGCAAGCATTCCGCCCAAGCTTAACCCTATTACAAAAATTCTGTCGGAATCTATACGTGGGTCGGCTCTAAGCATGTCTGCTGCCAAAACAGCATCCTCAATGGTTTCGTGCTGCACTGTAAAATAATGATGCATTGTTGCAATATGCGAATACGTGCGCTTGTTATAACGGATAACGGCAATGCCGTTTGCTGCCAAATATTCGGCAATATCACGGAACGGTCTGTTTTCAAATATGGTGCTGTCCATATCTTGCGGGCCGGATCCATGCACAAGCACAACGGCAGGTACTTGTTCCGTAGCGTTATTTGGCATGGATAAAATACCATCCAACGGGAAGGCTGTGCCTTCACCTATAATAATAGGGTAATCAGTAAAATTCGTTACTTGTGCAAGAACGTATTGCAAGTCGGCAGGGTGAATAAAAGCCCTGTCGTTTTCTATAAACACACGATTTTGCAGTGTTAAGGCTGTGCCATTTACATAAGCGCTTTGGCTGTTTACAAAAAATACAAAAGTATCGCCATCCAAAATAACCGTTATGCTGCCGTTTGCCTCATCCCATGTTACCTCTGCATCAAGTGCTTCAAATGTTGCACGTACAGGTACAAACTCCTGCGCTTCCGCAGCTATGGTTATGCTTGCTGTTGCCAGTATAATAACCAGCAATAATGCCGTGGTGTTTCTGAAAAATTTTAGCATTAAAATCTCCTCCTATTTTTTAAACCGGTTTCCTGTATTTGCATAAATGATTGCAAATACTAATATCCCCACAAAGGCAATGCTCCAAACCACCCAAAACCATGGTGCATACAATGCTTCAATGCCTGCAAGTATTACCAAAACGGCAAGCAGCAGAATTATTTTGCCCATAAATTTACATAATGCCGGGGTGTCATACTGCGCTTTTTGATTTTTTGGCATGGTGTTATAACCTGCCAACAAAAATTCTCCCCGCCCTGTAAGTAGAATCGCACTTAAAATAACCATAACTCCGCCAACGGCTGCATGAATTATCAATTGCAACATAACATTACCTCCTTGTTTTTCTTAACTCTACCATAGTATTTCCGTTTTACGAGAATTTGTAGTAACAGGGCAAATTTCTGTAGTAAACGGGCACGCACGTCCCGATAAAAATGGTAAACTATATAAAGAAAGGGGAGCTTATTATGATACATATTGCCATTTGCGATGATGAAACAAAAATAGGTGCAGAGCTAGAAAATGCGCTTACCAAAGTATTTGGTAAGCTGAATATCCGACACGACATAGATGTGTTATTTTCCGGTGAAGAATTTTACAAAAAAATAGAGGCCGGTGCGCACTACGACTTAATTTTCCTAGACATAGAATTTGCGAAGGGCGGCAAGACCGGGGCTGGTCGTTCGCCTAATGGCGAACTGCTCGCCCATGCAACCGGCATTGAAGTTGGGCGGCTTATTCGTGATGTGTTGCAAAACCATCTGGCATCAATTGTTTATATTTCGTGGGAAAAGAAATATGCTTTGCAGTTGTTCGATATCCAGCCCCTCAATTTTCTTGTAAAACCTTTGCAGTATGAAAAAATTGAAGAAGTAGTGCGTAAATATTTAGTAATTACCGGGCTTTGGTCGGGAGAGTTTACATATAAGATAGGACACGATACATTTAAAGCCCAGGTAAAAGATATCATCTATTTAGAAAGTTACGACAGGAAATTAGTACTGCATCTTTCCGGCGGCAAAAAAGAAGAATTCTACGGCTCAATAAAAGAAGCGTATGACCAGCTAAAAAGGTTCGACTTTCTTTTTATACACAAGTCCTATGTTGTTAATTACGACTATGTGACGGCGTTAAAATTTAACCAAGTGTTGTTAATTGGCAGCCAAATGCCTATCCCAATTAGCAAGCACAGGCAAAACGAAGTGCGGGAAAGATATTACGAGATTATGAAAAGGCGGATGATGTGATGGACAATTTAATATTCCTTGTAGCCAATGCAATTATCGTGCTTGCTACCGAAAGGGCTATGAATGTATTTTTTGAAAAAAGGCAGACTCCTTTGCCTGTCATAATTTTTTCGTGTATCCTGCTTTGGGTCACTTTAGGGATGCAAGCGTGGTTTCCGGCTATACCGGCTGCGGCGGTTATAGGCTTGTATTTCCTTGCCTTATTTTTGATATCGTTAAACTATCAAGGCGTTACCATTCGGCGCATAGCGGCTACAGTGGGTGGACATTATGTAATGATGGCGGGTACTGGGGTATTTCAAGCACTTGCGTTTTTTCTGCCCGAAACTTTGTTTGTTAACAACATAGGCTTAGCCCATATATCATCAAGCTTTATAGTTTTTGTAATAGCTTTACTAATATTTCCGCATTTTAAAAACATTAAAAAAACCACAATCAATTTAAATAAAGTGTGGCTTCCGTTTATACTGCTGCCGACTATACACACATTTGTGGAGCTTTTTCACCATATACACCCGGTGGGCATTACGGTAATTCTTTCTATGTTTAACAGCTTGGGAATTGTTTTGATATTCTTTTACTTGTACAACAGCCTTTCTAAAGCATTTGAAAAAACGTTGGAAGCCGCATTGCACTCTCAAGAAAAAGAATACTATTTTGCCCAATGTCAGCTAATGCAGGAGTCCGTAGATAGAATGAAAGCGTACAGGCATGATGTAAGGCTGCATTTATCTACATTAAAAGATTTTACCGCAGGTAATACGGAGGCGACCGATTACTTGAACAGCTTGCTTGGGGATATAGATAACAGCGAAGTATACAGCGATACCGGTAACATAGCTTTCGATAGCATAATCAACTTCAAGTTAAAGGATATCGTAACCGAAAATATAAATTTGCAAGTAAAAATTTTTGTTCCGCCATTGCTGGATATTGATGTGGTGGATGTTGTAACAATACTGGGTAACCTGTTAGACAACGCCTTTGATGCCGTGGCAAAAGTAGACGATAAAATGATACGCTTAGCCGTAGAAGCTAACAAAGGCAATTTGTTTATAAAAGTAGACAATACTTTTGATGGGCAAGTGAAATATGAAAAAAACAAAGACGGCGAAGATGTTATCGCCTCCCGCAAAGAAGGCAGCAGCCATGGTTATGGGTTGAGGAATATTCGCAAGTCTGTAGAAAAATACAGCGGGCATGTGGATATTACTCACGAAGATAATATTTTCTCCGTAGGGATTTTAATGTATGTGGGAACGTAAGTTTATAAATTAATAAAAAAAAAGCGGCGTTAGCCGCTTTTTTGCTGCAAATTTCTAATTGATAATAATATTACTATTTTCCGATGTACTTAAATTGGCATTATCAAAATTTGTTTCAACGTTGGTAATGGTTATGTCCTCACGTGATGTAGTCGCAGATAAAATGCCGCCTATACGAGCATTGCTTATATCAATACTTCTACTTTCAGTTTGTAAAGTAAGATTGTTCTCGATATCTACATTTATTACGACTATACCGCCAAGAGAGGTATTAACTATGGCAGTATTGGCATTAACATTAGTCAACCTAACATCTCTGTTTCTTGTGTTAATTCTTATACTGTTGGCGTTAAAATTTCCTGCTCTAACATCCCCAAGTGTAGTTGAAATCGATACGCTATCTAACAATTGTCCATCATATACAGGTACAAGGATGTTTATGCTGCCGCTTCGGATAAAGGTGTTAGATTGCAAGCTCACATCTCTAAATATTTCTAAGTGGTCGCCCGAAAACTCGTACCGTGGACGTATAACATGATGATAATATCTGCCGCTTCCGGGGGTATCGGGTATGTACTCTATCAGAATATCACTTCCGTTATGCGTTCCGATGGTTACACTGTTATGAATCGTGTCAATAACCAAATGGCTAAGTTCGTCCACCGAAAAACGTAAACCATCGTCGGTAAGTTCGCTTCCGCTCCTTAACCAAGTGTAGCCGCCTCGAACTACCTGACCTTCTATGTATTGGTCTTGGCAGCCGGTAATAAACAGCATTGCAGCGGCTATTAAAAATGCTAATAAAATTTTTGAACATTTCATTTAATAATTCCTCCTCTTGACCTAAGGATATCAGAAAATTTCCACTTTGCCGGAGGTTGCAGTAACTGATAGAATTTTTGTAGAAACTGAATAGGTCGGTTGTGGTTTTGTAATGATAAAATATATGTAGATATTTATCGAAAGGAACTTTTCTATGTTATCAATCGCCATTTGTGATGACGAATTAAAAATAGGTGCAGAGCTGGAGCGTGAGTTGATTGGCACCCTTTCCAAGCTAAAAGTAAAACACGAAATTGATGTTTACTTTAGCGGCGAAACATTGTGCAGCAAAATGCAAGCCGGAACACATTACGATTTAATTTTCCTTGATATTGAATTTGCAAATGAGGAGATGAATGGCGTAGAAACCGGGCGGCTTATTCGTGATGCCTATCAAAACAACATGGCTTCCATCGTTTTTATTTCGTGGGAACAAAGATACTCGATGCAATTGTTCGATATACGTCCGTTTAATTTTCTGATAAAGCCCCTAACACACGAAAGGGTTAAGCAGGTTATAACAACGTTTTTGCAAATATCAGGGTATCATTCGGACGAGTTCATATACAAAAAAGGGCATGATACTTACAAGGTTAAAATAAAAGACATAATTTATTTGGAAAGTAATAACCGAAAATTGATACTCTATCTTGCCGATGGTAAAAAGGAAGAATTTTACGGCTCGTTAAAAGAAGCATACAACGAACAGCTTACTAACTTCGATTTTTTATTTATCCATGCTTCTTATGCCGTTAACTACGATTATATTTCTACTGTTAAATACAGCCAACTTTTGTTAATGGATAACGTAACCACACTACCGATAAGTGTACACAGGCGGAATGAAGTGCGGGAAAACTATTTTGCAATTATGAAAAGGCGGAGGGCGTAAATGTATTTATTTTTGTTAATTAGTTTCTTAATTACTGTTGTACGTGCTTTCGCACTTGAAAGATTTATGAATGTGTTTTTTGAAAAGCGCAGAACATCTCAGTTTACTATGCTGTTAACATACGCTCTTTTCCCGATAATTTTTATTATCGCAGAAGTGTTAGACATGGAAGGCAACGTATTTACGCCTTTTATTTACCATCTTCCGATATTTTTCTTAATAACGTTTAATTACGAATCTTCTATGATGAAAAGAATTGTGGCAACATTGTATGCATACATCACGACGGAAGCAGTTACCACTATCGTTGCCAATTTTATTGTTAACCCTATTTTTTCTTTATCTCCCCCTCATATTGCGCAATATTCAGTCTTAACTTTAAGGATAATAGCAAGTTTGGCATTTTATTTTGTTACGGCAATGTTGTTTAAGCATTTTAAATTTATAAAAATAAAAACCATCGACTTTAAGGCCTTTTGGCTTTTAGCTATTATTTTGGTGGTTTTTTATTATGTAAGTGCCTTGCGCAATCAATCATTTATTCCGGACAGAGTCTTTTATACTTTAATGCCTTCTTTATTAGCCGGAGGCATATTTTTGGTTTTTTATCTGTATAACATTCTTTCAAAAAATCATGAAGAAAAATTAAAATCGGCATTGTACGAACAGGAGAAAGATTATTATTTTACCCAATGCCGGCTGATGCAAGAGTCGGCAGAAAAAGTGAAATCCATGAGGCATGACATGAAAATGCACTTGGTTGCATTAAAAGATTTTGCAGGCGACAAAGAAACGACGTTAGGTTATTTAGACAGCTTGGTCGAAAATATAACTGCAAGCGAAATTTACAGCCAAACAGGCAATACGGCTATCGATAGTGTTATTAACTTCAAGCTAAAAACCGCCAAAGAAGATAACATCAAACTGGAAATAAAAACACTCGTTCCTCCTGTTCTTAATATAAGGATAATCGATATAGTTACTATACTGGGTAATTTGCTGGACAACGCCCTTGATGCAGTGGCAAAAGCAGAAGAAAAGGTAATCACGGTTGATATTTCGCACGACAAAGGCAATTTGCTTATACAAGTCGATAATTCTTTTGATGGGATTGTTAACGAAAACTTAATCACACGCAAAAACGAAAAAGAACATGGCTATGGTATCGAAAATATTCGAAAATCTGTAAAAAGATATAACGGGCATATAGATATTGCCTACAAAAACAATATTTTCTCTGTAGGAATTTTGCTTTATATAGATATGTGATCCTATAACATGACAGACTGATGTCACACCGCCGTGATAAAATAACCCCGGTGATGAATATGCAAATAAACAGATTACTGGAGTTAGTTTATATCTTAATGCACAGGAAAAGTGTACCTGCCAAAGATTTGGCAGAACAACTTGGCGTATCACGGCGCACAATTTACCGAGACATCGACACGTTAAGTAGTGCCGGAATTCCTATATACACCGAAAA
>Ga0131853_10017464_pt1 | contig 13061 bp, 7 predicted proteins | sample TergutLab28metaG_FD_92764 | JGI IMG/M metagenome (GOLD analysis project Ga0131853, IMG submission 92764) | Labiotermes labralis P1 segment gut microbial communities from Petit-Saut dam, French Guiana - Lab288 P1 (version 2) (version 2) | ecosystem: Host-associated > Arthropoda: Insects >...
AAGATTCTGCACCGAATGATAGCAAGCATTTCCTGACCTCAGTCTACTCTTTATTTCTTCCCGAATAGAATTTTGGATTGTTAAAGTTGTTCCCAAATATTTAAACTCTTCCACCCTCTCGATATTATGATTACTAATTTTTTAAATTTTAATTTATATTTCAGAACACCTCAAGAAGGAATCACAAGGATTGGTTGGCTGGGATGATCCTATAGATGTTAATGAACAGAAAAGAGTAAGGGATTTATTAAATTGGCATTTTCTTTGTAATGTAATTAAAATCTGCAGACTATTGTGCAGGCTGTAGTGGCTTTTCATATCTCACCATATATTGTAGTATAATTGATGGAGCAAGGGTGCTGAATTTTTTCCACATGTGGGACCATATTTAGTGATGACTGTTTAAACTTTGTGACATTTTATTAGAAATCCTAACAGCTTACTGTGTACCACAAATAGGCTTACATATTACTTGGTAATTTTCTTAAACAGGTTTATTAATATCCTGTTTTTATCAGGGACCAATGACAAACTTGTGAACATGACTCTTATGTAGTAAACCAACAAATGCAAACTGATAAAATATGCGTTATCATGTATTAAAATTCACCTATATGTTATAGTAACTTCAGCGACCATCATCAGAATACAAGAATACTGGTAAAATACAACATTTGAATTTTAATGTTTGATACAGCATATTTTATCAGTGTGCATTTGTTGGTTTACTACACAAGTGTAAATATTTCTGGATGCATGGATATGGATATACAAAATGACATTGCACATTTGGGCTCCATCAGATTTTTAGGCTAGGGACAAAAATTACTTATTAGATGTACTTCACGCTTGGCAAGTGGTTGAACTGACCACCTGACCTCATCTTGAGCTGATATGTGTATATGTGGAACCTCATTTGCACCGTGTTTGTACACCTTCACAGTGTTGTGCTTAGACACAGACATACTGCTGCATTCCGATCGCTAATCACTTAATTGTTTCACATTACAGAAATCAGATTGCAGTCAACAGGGATACAAGTTCATGTTGTCAGGCTCTGTGGTGAGTGTAAGGAGTGTTCACGCTGTTACAGCTCTACTGACTGTGGAAAGGAAGAATAGATAAGCTGAGGTTCAGGGAACTGTAATGCAGAAATAGTGGTACTAGGTTATTTATCTAAGAACATTGTGCTGTGTGTTACATCAGATAATTTGTATGTAAATAAGTGTGTATGTATGTATGTGTATATAATCTGCACATACAGGGTGATCAAAAAGTCTCTGTGCACCTGATGATTACAATACAGAAGTCAGGTGCACAGAGACTTTTGATCACCCTGTTCACACACACACACACACACACACACACACGCACGCACTTGCATGCATATATACATAAATACATACATACCTACACGTGCACGTGCATGCATATATACATACACACGTCTGTTTAGTTGTGTATTAGTATATGTATTTTTTATTTAACAAATTTTATTTATCGTGTATCATTAGAAGGGGCACTGCCAGTTTAAGAACAAAAGTAAAGGGTAGTAAGTTATTGTTCCAGACTGGGTTGGTGACTTAGACAAGACTGTATCTCTGTTTCTGTCATGTAATGTCACTCTGTGACTAGCATACATCACAGAGCTAGACGTGCAGTAACGAGACAATCTGTGCTGCATAATATTCATTCTTTGCGCACATATTACTTATCTGAACTGAATAAAAAGGAAGCAACTAAAGGGTAAAGAAAACATTGAAGAGCTTCATAATTTGTAGTTTCCACCAGATACTAAGAGGGCAGTTAAATCAAGGACAATGAGATGGATTTAGTGTGTATCATGCACCAGAATGTAAGAAATACTGCGAGAGTGTGGTCAGAAAACTTGATTGTAAGATGTAGACATAGGTGAAAGGGTAATATTCAAATGAATCTTAAAAACACAGAGTGGGAGTGTATGAAGTGATTTCTTTGTCTTCACCCCTGGGAAAGGCCCGGTGCCCATTGTACAGGAGGCTGGGTGGGCCCCAGGGCTGCTCCGGACGGGCAGAAAATCTTGTCCCCACCGAGATTTGATCCCGGACTGTCGAACTCATAGTCAGTCGCTATAGTGACTGAGCTACCTGGCCCACAACATGGCTATATGAACCAACAAAATCGTTAGGCATGAATGTGGGTGACATTGGTTACTACAAGACCAGTGTTGATTGTGGTACTTGAAAGTGCACCTTAACCCTTAGCCGCCGAATGACGTGTATATATATATATATGTCGCGCAGTGAGCCCTTTAAATAGCTGAACGGCCATTAAAGTGGCCGGGGGGGGGATTTAATTCCAGCGTCAAAGGGTTAATACAATGAAAGTGTGTACACTCTGATACACTAGTAAAAAAAAAATGAAGTAGCTTGATAAGCAGGGAATTCAATTTATTTTACACATGTTAAAAACTGAATTGTATGATTTAAGTAACAATTCAAGCCCAAAACTCTCACATACTCTGTAGATGAGATTCTAGAAGTACAGGACATACAACTTTGGCTACCTCCATATCACCTCGACCTAAATCTGATACCATTCAGGTAATTGCTAAATCAGGCATCATTGTAAAATTAATCTTGTAAATGTCTGAAAATGCTCTGTGAAGAAAAAGTTAAATCTGTGGGTCAAGAGGATTTGCCTTGTCTTTGTGAATGTGTGAAATTAACTGAACAGGAATACAGAGAACATGATGTTTTGTTGATATTATTCATGTTATTTTGATAAATTTGTGGGGAACAGACATTGACCATAGTGTTAAGACAGTTAGTGGTAAAAAAAAATTAGATGTGATAGAGCTACAGAACAATGATGAGGAGTTTGAGGTAAGTGTCTATGTTTTTAATTTGGGGTATACACAGTTATGCTGCAGCTGACAGTCTGGCTGCCATGGTGTCAGCCACATCTGAAGATGCAGTGCAGCCATTGTAAGTTTCTACACATTGCATTTCTCTAAACTGCACCTGTGAAATGTGTGTAATATTTTGAAATGTAATGTATCTGACAGAGGTTTTATTGTAATATGTTGCAGGATCGTGAGTATTATGAATCAATCATCTTGTCTCTTGGAGGTGAGGTGACTGACATACCTGCATTTGATCCCTCTGCAACTCATCTGGTATGCAGTCGCCCAGTTCGAAACGAGAAGCTTCTAGCTAGTATAGCATCAGGAAAGTGGGTGCTGCATAATAGCTACTTGGATGCCAGCCAGAAGGAAAATTGTTTTATCCAGGTGTGAACATAGTGGTAGTAGGTTGCAACATATGTCCAGGTCAAATCTAAGGAGTTCTGATAATATTGTATTTTACTTAGGATTACTAGGATTTCTAGGCTTCTGCACTTTGTTCACTGTCTGTGTCTTCAAAAAATACACTTGAATCCTGTCTGCACCATCATACTCTATTTATTGAAGACCAATTTTAATATTATCCTCCCATCCATGCCTTAGTCTTCCAACTGATTGCCCTTCAAGTTTGCCAACCAAAAATGTTGTATTCATGCTTAGCTTTCCCATGTATGCTACATTTTCTGCCCATTTTATCTTCCTTGGTTTGGTCATCCAAATGTTTGCCTGCCTCCACAAATTCATATTTTATTGTTACCTCTACTTTTGTGTTTGAAATATTCCCCTGTTTTCCTCTATTTGATTCACTCTTGCCAAAACTTCAAATCTTTTTGACACTGTAACCAGATGTTATTGTTTAAACAACTTCATGTACCCAGATCTCGCCTGAATTTTATAAACTCTTTTACTTACTGTGTGAATGCTATGATCTTCAATGTTAATAAAAATCCAACCAGATGCAACAGTATGCAGATATTTATTTACTACAAAGTCACTCTACATGTTTTGGGTGTCACAGCACCCATCATCAGGAGTACTAAAAACTCCAACGTAGCCTGATCGGGACTGGTTTGTGCGACTCGCACAAACCAGTCCCAATCAGGCCACGTTAGAGGTAAGTAGCTGTACCATTATTATGACCTGTACCGGAGGTTGCGGTTACAGTTTTTAGTACTCCTGATGATGGGTGCTGTGACACCCAAAACATGTAGAGTGACTTTGCAGTAAATAAATATCTACATACAGTTGCATCTGGTTGGATTTTTATTAACACTGAATTATGATGCATGGAACCATGAGTTTAAAAAAAGATATGATCTTCCTTGTTCACCTTACAAAGGTCAGTAATGAGCGTTATTTATAACTAACTTAGAGCCAGTTACAATTTCAATGGGAAATGTTTACATGGAATTGCATTATAATTATAGCAATATACAGTGTTACCATTTTCTTAGATATTTGCTTTGAACTACTTGCAGCAAAAGCAGACAGCAATTAATATCTTCCATTACTTTCATACACTTCTATTTGTAACTACTTTCGAACATATGTAATGGCAGTGTTAACCTCATTTTCTATTGTTTCTGTTGCTGTATGATGCTTCTATTCCTAACAACTTCATAACATACATAATGACAGACTAGGATATGTTAGTCTCATTTGCATTGTTTATATGCTGCGTGTTTTTCCATTACTTACCTCTTGGTCTGTAATTGGTATACTTGCCAGTAGGTGTGGTACATTCTGGTGCCGTGCTCTTTATTCCAGGAGGATGAATTTGAATGGGGAAATCCATCTGCCTTGTCAGTAATGCGTGATATTAAACCCAAGTCTCTTGAATATCAACTGGCACTTTCGGCGCATCGGTGGCGTTGCACCCTCACAGAAGATGCCACTGGTGCATTCATGGGCGTGAGAGCTATAGTCTGCATTTCTCGTGAAAGAGAAGAACCATTCAAGAGGCTTATTCTGGCAGGAGGGGGTCATTTGGTAGATTTCAGGTAGGACTGACATGCACCTTCTTGCACTGCTCAGTTTGTGTGGCAGATTTTTGCTAAAGTCAGTATTTTACCACTGAGATGGCTCATCTGCCTTGTAAATGTGGTTTTCTCTGCCTTACTTCACTTCTTTAAATCTAAATAAACCCTGAGAAGCAAAAGATGTGATAATATGGGAACATTTGGTCACAGCACAACAAACCAGCTCTTTGCAGTTCAACGAACTAAGTCTGAGCGATTCTTCCATCACTGTCAGCAGCAGTGAAAGAAGGGCATAAAGTGGTGATTATAGGCTTTTGAGATGTGATGTCATGTAGTGTAAGAGACTATGTGTGCTTTCCCATTGATGACAGCCCTTGTGAGTCACCACCTCCCACTGGCATGTTTACTGCCCTTCTATCCCTGTATCATGTACTAATCCCTTCCCGCACAGTTTACTGTCCTGACCTGAAGATGGAGGCAACAGGTGCCTCTGTAGTGTTGGTGCGTATCTATCAAACTACATGGTGAAATACCCCATAATATTATGACTTTCGTATTTACCATATCTAGAATCTAATCTGTCAAAGTCAATGGAAGCAGATTAATGTCACCACTGTATGTAAGGGTATTGTTATTTTCAGAGATTGCCTCACATTTTGATCAGGCCTTGTGTATGTGTAATGCGCTTCAGACAGTGAACCGTTTCCAGCATAATTATGTCACAGAGTTAAATGTCTTGAACAAAACTCTGAAGTATAGCAATCTTTATTTAGGTCTTTGTTCTTTTGGGTTTTTACACTGTGTTGGTCACCTGTTCTTTACAGACGTTTTGGGATTGCTTATTGGTCTCTGTTTTAAAGGTCTTGGACTGCTTGACCCTTGAAGATGGAACTGATAGGTTGTCCCTAAATGTCAGTAAACAGGTACCAACAAACACTGCTTAAAAAACCAGAACAGGAGAGACCACAACTACACAGTCGCAAAAGCCTGAACTCTTGCAATCTTCATTTGTTTGGATTTCAGCAATCTTGATGAAGCCACTCATTGTTTTGTGGAGCTGAATAAAATATCTCTACCCGTTGACCTGGCTGTGCTGGTGAAGAAGAGGATACCTTGTGTGGCACCAGTGTATCTTAATGATTACCTCATCAACAATCCACCTCCACAGGCTCATGATTGTGTTGTCTCTGAATATAAACATCTTCTTGAGTGTTTATAATTACCAGTTTTGTATGGTTTGTACAGTTCATAATTTAAAGTTAAATAAGACAAGACTGAATGTGGGTAAAAAGAAAATAACTTTATTGATCAGGTCTGTTTTCCTGTTATATATTTGCTGATGAAAGATCGCTACTGAAATGCAGTTGCCAGTTTTTAAATCAATTGGAACTAATAGCGTGTTACAAACAAACCTCTTTTTTTCTGGTGTTTTGCTGTACCTATGCAATCAAGAAGAAGCCTGTGTTATTCACCTGGGATATGATTGCGACAGTGTCACATACTGTAGAATTTCTTTAATCTGGAAGCTGGTATCTCAGAGATCTTGATACTTCCACAGCTGTGGAAAATAGTACCACATCTGGAAGTTTCAGCATCAGTAATGGCAGATCTCATCAATATATTTGAATTTTCTCCAAGTGTGTCTCTGTATCGACCATTGTTATATCTCCTGTCCCCTTGTCTCCTACTCCTTCAAGTTCTTCAGACATGAAGACTTCTCATCCACAGTCTCCTGGTTCATCATTGTCCCTAGTAGAACCCTAAGAGACTTCAGAAAACACAGAAGGGGTCCCTAATGCCCCTGAACCAGCAGCTGGAGGAGATTTCCAAATGGAATACTCCTATCATTAGTTGTGCAGCCTGAATATAGGAGCAGTAACAAAGAGGTACATCTAGGGACTTAGGTCATTAAAGGTAAAAGGTTAAGTTCACCCTAGAACAGACCATGAAAGCCCAAAGGGGAGTAGAGGCATAACTCTACTCTTTCTTTAACCTTGGCGCTAGATGTGGGTAGGTGGTCAACACCATGCACTGGCCGCTTTACTTCTGCGAAAGACCTGGTACCCAGTGTATGGGAGGCTGGGTGGGCCTAAGACTGGTCTGGATGGGTGCAGAAAATATCGCCCCCACCAGATTTTGGTACCTGGACTGTCCAGCCTGTATCAATTTGCTATACCGACTGAGCTATCCCAGCCCACTAGGTACTGTTTGGTAAACTGGAATATTTGATAATCTGGTGCCTGTCCAGTCCTGTGGGTGCCAGATTAAAGTTCTTCTGTATATAGTACATAGAATTATAGAGAAGGAATATCACTCAGATGAAGAAACAAAAGTTTCCTTATACATTAAAAAAAAAAAAGATTGGGAATCATTATATGAATTCCAACCAAAAATTGTGCTGCATAGTACACATCATTTAACAGCCATGGCTACCATACATATTGGCAAGAGACTGCATAAATGTAATGTTTTGGATATTCTGTGTTGGGATATGCATGCTTGGTGAGAAGTATAAAACATGAAAGTCTCATCTAACATGCTGCTTCTTTTATTGAGAAGAAACGGTCTGTCTGTATAACAATGTTTGCGTTTATTGTAGAGTATATTTTGCTTAATAGTTGTATACATATAAAGCAGATTTAGTGGAGAATGATTATTTTGGAAAGGAAACATGTAAGTAGCCCCTTCAAGCACATTGTTTGCTGCATATACCAGCTGCTTTGAAATTTGCTAGAAGTGCATCTATCCCACACAGTATATTTGTGTATTTAGTATGAATATCTCAATAAACCAAGTTGCCTTAACCATTTAGCTTTGTAATGCAGACACTGTATTTGCTCAAAGATAGGAACTTAATTTTTAATAATTACTTGTTGAAATTCAGGCATTAGGTAATGAACACCTTGAAGACTATATCAGGTATTCTGTGTAACGTTAACTTTGTCAGGTGCCACACTATCTGCCTGTCTACTTGGATAGTGTTTACACTTGCTATGTTATCTTGTTTTCAGATCTTTGGTATATACCAGAAGACTGTAGGCACTTCAGGTTGACATCTATCGATAAGAAGATGAAATACCAGCACAATCTCACCATGAACTTGAAAGTAATGTGGATATAATTTGTGGTGATATTACCTTCTGCGTAGTTCACGTGGTGGGTAGTGCTGGTCATGTGTAATAGTGTTCAATTTTGTATGACCATTTATATTCACTACCAGTTTAGCAACTTTATTTTCCCAGATACCATTATTAAATGTGCTTAAACATTAAGACTGCAGTCTTTGATGTGGTGTCACATATATGGGATTTCAGGCATTCTTCACATTTTAGATGAGTTCTTCTCTCTTTTCTGTTGTTCTGCAGCCTATGTTGGTAGCTGTTCTCTGGCATTTTGGCACAGCCTTTCTCTTCTTGTTTTTCCTATGCTTGAACCTCACTGAGTTGTTTATTTTCCCTGACAACAAATCACTGCCCACACCTTTCCCTATGTGACAATACTACCAACTGTTCCGGGCATTCTTCTTGGACTTCTCGACCCTTGGCGTTGGGACCAACAGGCTGCCTCAAAACAAAGGTAAACATCTAACAACCTACACTGTGTAGCAGCCCAGAAGAGTGAAGACCTGCTATCATGTAGTTTATTACAAGGCTGTCTAGGGGAAAAGAGGGCAGTGGTGATTGAGACTGTATGCTGCCATGACAGATTTGCACCTGTGCATCATACTGCACCATGTTGTAACCATGAAGACAGCAATATGAAAAAAGTTTTTTTTAAATGCTTCTCTCTGGTTGGTTCTGGACCATCTAGTTGGAAATGTCTTTATAGGTTTGTTGCGTCTCGGGAGGAATCTTACTGCAGTGTGGCCAGTAACAATTTGCTTAGCTGCATTTATTGCATGTGTCACTGGGCAGTGGGTCATCAGGTCTGTCCCTACTCTGCATAGTCAAGACAGTGATTAGACTAAGGGCTGGTCATTGGAGGAATCATATTTCGTCCTAGCACGGGCAGGAAGTCTGTCTCCTTTTCAAAGCATCCATCCAGATGGGCTGTGAAGCCCAATGACCCTCCTTTTCAGTGAGTAGCATGGTCATTTTCCACAGGCATAAAGTGTCAATTATGTGAAGCTGACCACTCACTGCTACCTAAATGCTAAAGTTAAGAATGAGTGAAGTTACACCTGTGCTCCCCCATATGGCTTCATAGCATACACAGGGACAGTTTTTTTCCCTTTACTTTACTTTAAAATAATATGTTAGGCTTTTATAAAATAAACTTACCCCATCTAATGGAGAGTGGTTATTGTATATATCACCTGCTTTTAACATGGAAGTAACTATTTTGCTGACACAGTGTATGTACATTTTTTGTATGGTTCTGACAGTAAGGTAATTAATTCCCTGAATGAGATTAACCAGCTGGTCTTTGTAATGGAAGGGAGTGCTTTCCATCCATTATGAACTGATGATATTACCTTTGGCCTTCAGAGGGTTACAGCAGTTTAAAATATTTCATTCAAATTTAAATTTGCATGTGCAAAGTCACTTTATGAGTCTTGTTCCATGCAGTGTTTTGTCTGATTGTCATGGTGTTTATTATTACAGTAAACACATCATAACTTTCAGGTCTTTGTCTTTTAGGAGGGTGTCTCATCAAACACTACAGTTCGTGCCAACTGCTGAATGGTGTCACCATTCTAAATACAAAAACTACAAATCTCTGCTGGGTTGTATTCTCTACTGGTGAACATATCATTCTGATGAAATGCTGTAGTTAAACTTTGAGATTTTCTCAACAGTGGAAGTCATGATATTGATGGGGCAGGACAATGTTTAGTCTCTTAGGTGGGCACCAGTGTTTGGGAGGAACATGCTGTTTTCCTCTCGAGGTAATGCTATACTATATGCGTCTACCCTGTATCAAACTAGAAGATCACGGTAATTAGCTGAGAAGCACAGTTTATTATCTCCAGCTGCTATTCTTCTCTTTCTCCTCCAACGCAATGTTTTGGAGTTACAAGTGCATTCTAATGATCAGAAGTTTTTTTAACTGATTGTTATGTCTATATTGGGGTTTTTACCACATGTCAGACCTTTGGGATTAGATAAGTGAAGCATTCTAATTTTGGTGGTCTTTTATCATGCATCCTATTGACACTCTGTTTCCACTTTCCTTTACATTTTTGTCTCTTCTACCATTCTGAGTTTGTAATAAAGAGCCCATATTATTTCTTCTAATATTTGTGATGTGGCTTAGAACAGGTGCAAGTGGCAGGCTGTTGCAAGCACTGTACTGAATGTTTTGTACTTTTGTGATAAACCAACATTTGTGCATTTAGAAATATGTTCAATCACATTATTTTTCATGAACATGTTTCGTTCACTCCTGTGACCATCAGCAGGGTGTCTTATAACAAGAATACAATCAATATATGAATAATTGTACAAAAGTGTAGGATAAAACCACTTGGTGTTACACTTTATTTTCCATAGTACTTCTTATGGACATAAAATATCAAATTATGTTTTAAAATACAGTATAATAGGGTGTGTTGGATGTGTGTATTTCGTTCACACCCTGTCTTCATGACTAGCATAGTCATAGGTATTATCCTGCCAAAATAGTGTAGGTAACAATTGTATATTTGGTAAAACGGATGTCAGTATAATTACATACCTGTTAGATAAATGAAGTTGTGTACTGTAGAAGGGATCACGTGAGATGGGTGTGTCAAATGTAGTTGGACAGGAGCAGTGTGCTTGGGACAATGTTAGGTGCATGCATGATGTAGTTGTAGAACATAAATCAGTTTAAAAAGTGGATTCCTTTCTTTTTGTGCTTGTTCTATTATGATAATATTACGTTGGAATAAGTGAATATAATAATTTTCTAGAATATTCTTATTGCCTGCCCATTTGCACCAATTGTGTTAGTGTCGTAGTTGTTTCAGTGGGTCCATATTCATGTGTGTTGGGAAGAATATGGTTGGCCTTTGCTGTCATGAACCTTCAGCTTCCATAAAATGTAGAGAATTTCTTGACTAGCTGAGGCACTGTTGGCTGCTGAAGAAGGATGCTACTCCATGGAGTTAGTTTTTTTATATTTCCATCTGCTTTCCTTAAAGCTAAGTTAATTTGTGAAAAACTGTACATACATTCACTGGATGTGACATGTTTTGTTTGTGTAGGCTTCATGGCTGATGACATACTTATGCTGGTACTGCAGTACCTTTTAATTGCCATTAGTATCTTCTTTCTAACTACCTGCAGCATGCTTCACAGGTGTTTTAACCTAACCTATGGTCTGGCTAAACAGTTTGTTGCCAGTTTTTACAGTGTTGTGCCACTTATGTAGTTGGCTAAGTTTATGTTTGCATCTCTCAGTTCTCTTGTAGGATTGAGCACAATTGTACAGGGTTACTCAGACGACTTGACACTGCGTTACTGTTTTTGAGTTATACCTTTAGCTCCGTATATAGCCCTAGTAATTGTCTATTCCACATCCTTTACTGCAAAATTATACATGTCTTTTGATTTTCAGAATAAAGATTGGTTTTGATTTTGGTAGCAGAAATGTGATGCGTTTTCTTGTAGGTATGGACCGACTTGGAAAGTAAGTTATTATTTAAATAGCTCGCCCTGTAAACTCACAGTTTAACTGGGAAGGAGCCTTATGTTACATGTTGAATAGGAGAATGGGGGGCCTCAGAGCACACCTGAACACTTTGGAGAATAAGACACAATTCCTTGGTTGTCCAGCTCTTCGTCTGGTTTTTATACAAACTGCATTGCCCTCCCTCCCCTTAACCAGAATTAAAGGTCAATATAAACTCATTTCCAGTATGTCAGGAGCTCTTGGAATTAAGATGTGGCGATTAAGGAAGAGGGTATAAATTTTAACTGAGTATAATTTCTGTTCGTGTGAATTGGTTTGGTACACGTGCAGTACAAATGACTGATTCTGTGGCCAAGAATGTTAAATGAGATCCATTGACTGCTGTAGTTATGCTACAAATATACAGTCGAACCCAATGTAGCGCCACTGTTCACTGCAACTTGTGGCAGTACATTGAATTAATGTGTAATAGGGAGTTTCTGTTCACAGATTTTCATGGGCCGTGTATCATGGTTAGACTGCTTATTTGTCACAGCCAATTCTCCTTTCAAGTCCATGATGCTTCAGGATAATTGCAACTTGAACTGACTGAATTTTGGGCAGTGTTTGCAACAGCCTCGAGCCACTAGCAACATTTCATGCTTCTTACTGGCATTTGGGTTTTCAGACTTATGCAGGTTAGTACTTTTAAATGGGACATGCCGTTGTGACTGAGATATATAGACGTAAGGAGAGCAGTCATCATTCATAATTCTTAGTTTGTTATGAAGGTTTACTGCATCATGTTTGGCTTATGTATGAAGAGCCATTATCTGGTTGACAGCGGTACTATAGAAAAGTCATTTTTGCAACAACTAATTATTTTACATCGTCTTTGTGTATGGTTGAGATGTCAACTTAAAATATCGCAAAACTTATATTAATTTATTTTTTCGGATTAGCGTATGTTTTATGACGATGTAAGTTGAGATCTGAACAGTGTACAAAAATTAAGGTGTTGTATATAGGACTTTTGTTTGGTACCTTGTCATCTTGACGATGGTTCTCTATAAATAAGCCGAAACATGTCGCAATAGAACTTTACAACTTGAGAAGAAATGTGATTGACGGCTAATACCCCCCCCCCCTCCCACTTTCATGTAAGATAGCACGAAAGTTAGCAAGTGTATGTAGTAGCACGTATTCATATGACTATGCAGTTGTTCTTGCGTAAGAAAAGTCACAGTTCTTCTTAGCATTCACCGTTGTACACTTCTAGTAGTGACCAGGTTACTGTCGAGCTGAGCTGTGTAACGCTATACAGCTGCAGTCGGCACGGCGTGGTCGCTGCTACAGACACCCTTGGAACGGCGAGGCAGACTCGTGCCTCTTGCCAAACCATTTATATTCCATTAGGAGAAATTTCGTAGCTTCATTCACTGTGGACGTTTCTGACACGGACATGAAACGCTTGGTGGTTCTTGCGCAGTGCTTCCCCTCTTAATCTCTTGCCTCTTCCCCCCCCCCCCCCCCACCCATTTCCAAATAAACCCCCAAAAATTAAATGGATACCAAACCCCTTTCACAAATCAGCTTAATAAATT
>Ga0131853_10017466_pt1 | contig 13061 bp, 9 predicted proteins | sample TergutLab28metaG_FD_92764 | JGI IMG/M metagenome (GOLD analysis project Ga0131853, IMG submission 92764) | Labiotermes labralis P1 segment gut microbial communities from Petit-Saut dam, French Guiana - Lab288 P1 (version 2) (version 2) | ecosystem: Host-associated > Arthropoda: Insects >...
AGTAGCAGCTACTAAAGCTTCTGCATTTTCCTTTAGAGTATGTATGCTTCCTCCCAGTATATTAACATCGTCGGCATAAGCCAGCAGCTGATGTGTACCATTTAGTTTCAAGCCATCCCTGTTCATCTGAACCCCCCTAATGGCATAATCTAAAACAAAGTTAAAAAGCATTGTTTATAGAGCGTCTCCTTGTTTCAAACCATTCCTAATAGGGAACCTGTCGGACACATTCTTGCCTACCCGAACTCTGCTATATGTTTCAGTCAGACTCATCTTTACTAACCTTACAAGTTTCCCAGGAATACCAAACTCAATGAGAATCTTATATAAGACCTCCCTCCTAACTGAATCATAAGCCTTCTTGAAGTCTATAAAGAGCTGTTGAACGTCTTCATTTTATTCCCATTTTTTCTCAAGTATTTGGCGAATGCAGAATATATGATCAGTAGTCGACCTGTTGCGTCGAAAGCCACGTTGATGATCCCCGATAATTTCCTTCGCATATGGAATTAACCTTGAGAGCAGGATGTTAGATAAAATTTTGTAAGTGGTTGGCAAAAGTGATATGCCCCTATAATTATTACAATCTGTTTTATCTTCCTTCTTATGAATAGGTACTATGATCGACTCCTTCCACTCTTCAGGCAGTTTCTCCTTCTTACAAATAGAAGTAATAAGTTTATGACTCTCCAAGTAAATTTTTCTACCCCCTGCTTTAATCAGTTCTGCCGGTATTTGGTCAATACCTGGCGATTTGTGACTTTTTAGCTTGTCGATAGCCAGCTCAACCTCAGAGGCACTTGGCTCAGGTACTAGTAGTTCTGCTGTGTGTATTTCTGCCTGTCTAGCACCCTTAAATCCATGCACGTTGAATAGCTGGGAGAAATAGTTCCTCCACCTAGCCACAATACCGTGGGAGTCTGCAACCAAGTCGCCTTTCTCATCCTTTATTATATTACATCTAGGCTGGTACCCATTCTTAAAGTCACTGATGCCCCTATACAAGCCCCTAATGTTTTGGATCTTATTGTTAGTTTCAAGTTCCTCAATTTTAACTCTCAGATATGCCTTTTTTTTTCCTGAAATGCCTGCTAACTTCACACCTTACATTGTTCAGATTATCGACATCGCTTTGGCTTGGATCCTGTATCCACTGCGTTTTAGCCTGCTTCCTTTGATCCAAAAACCTAAACATTCTTCATCAAACCAGGGTTTATTCTGCTCCAATCGTGCGGACCCAGACTCTTTCGCTGAGGTTTGGATATTCTCTTTAATGTTTTCCCAAATTCTATTTACGTTCTCGTCATCGTCCGAGTTCTCCAAAGCTGCAAACCTGTTTGTAATCTCAATCTGATACTGTTCCCTAACCTTTGGCTCATTTAGCTTCCTCAAGTTAAATCTTTGCCTATCAAACTTCTGTGCGGCCTGTTTACCCACTGCTAATCTTTCCCTAACCTTTGCAATCACCAGATAGTGATCTGTATCACAATCAGCTCCCCTAAAACTTTGCACATACAGTACACTCGAATGCCATCTCCTGTCTATCAATACATGGTCAATCTGGTTGTGAGTCTTACCATCAGGGGAGATCCAGGTGTATTTATGAATGTTCCGGTGAGGGAACATCGTGTTCTTAACCACCAGATTTTGTGATGTGGCGAAGTTAAGTAGTCTAACCCCATTATCATTACTATCCTGATGGAGACTCTCCTGTCCAAGGTCTGAGATATAACAAGTTACAAAAGCCGTGACAGTGCATAATATCGGAAGTTATATTTAAGTTTATTCATCATGCATAGCGTAGTTTTTTCTGTGGAGCGACAGCCCAAATCGGACCTCGGCCGCCCCATGGCTGATTTTTCTTTGTCACACACACACGCGCGCGCACGTTAGGACTCTTCTGAATGAGTTAACCAGCTCGTCGCAGAGGCCGCTACTTACACAACTTATAACAAGATTGTCTAACATGAATTCCCGCATCGGGATTCCAACGATTCATCCCAGAAATCAAGCGGCTGCAGACCTATGCCTTTGGCCGCACGGCCACTGAGGTCGGCAAGAGACTGATGTTAGTGGAAAAGGTTCCTTTAAATTAACAGTGGATTTTCTATGTGTACCTCGCCGTGCACACTCCGAAGCACTTGGCACCGTTATTAAAGAACCTGTAAATGGGCGGAATAATTGCACTGTAATTGTTGACTGTCAATAAAAGTGTATGGATACAGCTGAAAGTATGGTGAGTTCTCAGAAATTTTTTTAGTGTTTTGTAGGGAAGCGCAGACATTTCAATGCGAATACTGTGAACCACAGACCTATCCCACTTGACTGTAATTCGCAGGACTCTTCACGTGACTCATTAATGGAGTGTTTCTGGCATTGCCAAAGGGATTAACGCCTAATTGCCTCTCAACATATGGCATGTACATGTTCAGACAAGCAACGAACAGGTTCAAATTATTCTGGACATCCAGTCAAAGCGACAGGAGAAACGTAACGCGAAATGATCAGTAATTACTTCATTCCAATACTTCGTAACATGTATGAATGGTTCACTTTGTATGCGTCAAGTGGGAGCGTGCAGAGTCCTACATTACTGTGCAGTAGTGGCTTGTAGACTTTAAATTAAGTCTCTGACTGCAAGAGATACAGACAAGCAATCTGGCTTTCAAGATACATGAGGCAACTAACATTAAATAGAGTATCTCTAATTTATATGTAGATTTTGAACATTTTTGTCCCACTTTTTCTTTTGTAATTGGGGGGGGGGGAGGTGGGGTGTGGATTTGGGGTAATGTTAACTTAAATTTTATCACCCTGTAGCTCGAAGTGTTCCCTATTTCAAATTTTGGTCTACCTCACCTATTTTTACGAAACGTAGTACGAACACTTTGATATTGGAGACTACCCCAAAGTCGTATTCTTCTGTTTCCCATGATTACCAATACTTCTGTTTCCCACGATTGCCATTACGGCGGATGCGCGAACTTAAGAGGTGGTAACGGCGCCAAGGCTCGTGTTTTGGGATTCTGTAATGTATCTCAGAAAGAGGCGCGGCTTGTTTGGTGAGATATTTTTAGTTTGTAAAATACATGGCGACCATGTCAAAACTGTCTTTTAAGTTGAATGTGACAAAAACGGTGAAGGTACGAAATTTTGGGAACATATCCAATATATTTAATTTAGACGGAATCTGGAAACTAATATATCTTTCAAAAATGAAAAATAATAATAAATAACAATAATAATAATATCTAACTTGCGCAACATACAGGGTAAACACAAAATCAAGTAACTACAGAAAACGGCCATATTGGGCACTGCGCACGTGCTGCAGAAATTACTAATGCAAAAGTACAAAACATTTAGCATGGGAAACAACATTGCATGTATCATAATTTTTATCTATAGGATGGCTGCAACACTGTATGCTTTAGAAATGTGGTTTGTTGAGGAATATAATTGTAAACTACCTGCATAAATGTGATTAATAATAGTAATAATAATAATAATAATAATAATAATAAGTCGTTTATGTTGTATAAATGTGCTAGTTCAACAGCACGATACCCACTCATAAAAACTGACTGAACATAAATTAAAAAAAATCAAATGAAATCACACACACAAACAATCCTACATAACAAACAAAAAAGGGTTTGATTTCTGATAGATTTAGCACTTGTATATTTAAACAGCACTGCTGAAACAGTTAGTTATATGAAGCAGTAGAATAAACGGTACAAAATATAGTTAGAATGATTACAAATAATTGAAATCACAACCACATTTCACATTAAATAATAATATTATCTCTTTAGCTGTAGAAATATTTGCAACATTAAAATATATTTTGTGATTATGCTTGGAATCCCTAGTTATACCAACAGAGAAAATTGTGTCTGAATGGCGTAGCTTTAGCGCCGTGAACGAAGAATTTGATTGGTTACACTTCGCCATAGTACAATAGCCTCGCTTAAGCTGATGGAATTTAGTGTTAGGTTCAGAGGTTATTTTCTATGTTTCGTTTCCGGCTAAAGTTAGTGAAATATTGGAGCATTCTCTAGAGAGTATATATATATAAGGTTGTGAAGGGTGTGGGAGGAGGAGGATGAAGAAGGAAGTAAATAATATGTACAGGCAGTCCACATTCACAAATTAGTTGGTTCAACTTTAGTTGGTGCTTTGCCTTTAGGCGCTTTAGTCTTTTGAATAATCGGAGAGACAGAATATTGCTTGCGCCTCTTACAACTTCATTACTTCTCCCTACCATACGCCAAAACCCTGCACCAGTTTCTCCGGTAGTTTCTACCATCGCTGTTCGTAAAGTCATCTATTAAATTCTGTTGCGGGAATTCTTTAATGCGGTGGTGTCCCAACTTTAACATGAAATATTTTTGTGAGTATAGGAATAAACACCCAAATCGTCGAAATGTAACATACGTGCAAGAAATATGAACAGTGTACAAACATTTGGTGTGGCAACCTCTCAAAGACACCACTTTGGGAGAACTACACATAGCAAGAAGACTGAAATGAAAATTTAGAAAGAATATTTTTTTAAACAGGTTACCACATTCTCATCAGTACATTCGTGAACTGTAACTTAGGTTTCGAGATTTCTTGGATTTGACGCCATGTAATTTCATAAATTAGTACCAAGTTTTAGAAGGTGGGCGGTTCCTATTCGTTTAGCTTGAGAAGTTGCTGTCTCATATATGAAAATTTGTATTATTATGTAAATCATTAAGATCACAGCCTGGTACATTTTTATAAAGGAAAGTAAGAGCTATGAGCTCATCCCAAAACTTGTATAACCGCTCTTCGCCTAAGATAAGTAGAGAAAGCCAACGCTTCGGTGTGGTGAGTTGATAGTGTCGCTCTTTATTGCTTTCTGTCCTCGGGCAGCCAACTGCTTGACGGGAGGCTAATAAAACTCTTGCGTCTATTCCCCAGCTCCCCGTGTAGCCAAGACACTTTAGTCGTCCTGACTTCGTGAAGTTTTGTAACTTGACTGACAATGAATGTCTGTCTGACCTAAAGGCTCTCTGATGAGAAAGCTGTGAGCCTTATTTTGCAGTGTCAGTTTTATTAGACCGATGCCGGTGGCCGTGCTGTTTAAGGCGTACGTTTTCAGCCGTTTGGTTTTTGGAATCCTGGGTTCGTGTCCGGCAAAGGGCGTGGATGTTCATCTGTTCTGCTTGTTGCGTGTTGTGTAGGTAGCGGCCTGTGCGTGGAGTTGATTTCTTGTGCGGAGGAATGCTACCGTCTGTGTGATATGACAGTCTCAGATACTAGGCGACCTAGGCCTGAGCTGGGCTATCGCGCTAAGCGGAAAAAATAATTATTCATTCCAGTTTCACTTTTCTAAGCAGAGTTGTGAAATTTAACCTACCTGTAGTTGATGGTTGGACTTTGATAACAAATTAAATAACTTTCTGAAAATTACAGGTATTTTAAATAATGTGTTTAGACCACAAAAACCCCTTAAGAAAGCAAGAATAAAACTATACAATACTCTAGCCCTTCCAGTCTCGTTATATGGCAGCGAAACTTGGACTATTAAAGCAAGTGACGCCAGAAGAATAACAGCAGCAGAGACGAAACACATGAGAAGGACAGCGGGATACACTTAGACAGTTTACAAAACTAATGGACAAATTGCAAAGGAGCTAAAAATAGCACCAATTTTGGACAAATTACTGGAATACAATAGAAGTTGGATACAACATTTAAATAGAATGCCTCGAAATAGATTACCCAGGGTAATGAAACACTACCCCCTAACTGGCAGAAGGAATCATGATATACCTTTGAAGAGACTTCTGGATACGTGAGACCGGAACGGGTCAACAAGTTGCCCAACTCCATGAAAGATATATGATGAGTAAGATAGTTGATGGTTTTCTGTGCCTTCTGAGTTTCTTTAAACGTATTTTTAATAAAAGCAGCACCTGCAGAATACCCCAAGAAGTGCCATGCTGGAAACTTAACTGCTGGACCAAGTAATTATCACCAGCTTCCTCAATAACTGAAAACAATTTTTCTATCAGTTGGTTAGACGGATTTAGTAGCTGCACGACCATTTGTCCATCTGTCCGTGTATTTACTTCTCTGCCTCTAAATCTGTCTGCCCATTCATGACAGTGAAAGCCATTTGTGCCGAGGAACGACCGTGCTTGAGGTTGCTAAATATTAACTTTAGTTTCATATATTCCATATTCCGTGCTTTACTTAAACGTATAAGGTGTTTCAAAAAGACCAACAAATGGACTTGGCCGAATGAATGTAATTTTGTTATACAGCACTCAAAAATATATTTCTTCAGGTTGGTGAGAACAAAATACAATTACAATTATAATGTTTTTAAAATCATTCCATAGTTAAAAATCGTACAATTTTGGGGTAAAATTCACAGTTTGAAGAGTGTAATATCGATGAGTATAAAATACTAGAATATTATAAGTGTACTTGGAGTAGAGTTCTGTGGAATGATATACGTAGGGGATACATTTGGTGAATCTGGATCATATTCACCGAATTTGTCTTCTGTTTACATCATTCAACAGAACTATACTCCATGTCCGACTTTGTATCTACTGATATTTAATGTTCATCGATATTACACTCTTTAAACCGCGAATTTTACCCCAGAATTATTTGTTTTTTTAACTGTGGTTTGATTTCGACAAAATGTGTCTGTATTTGTATTCTTGTTCTCACCACCCTGAATATGTCCACATGAGTGGATGAAATATTTCGGTGATTACTGCGTAATAACATTACATTCATACATCCAATTGGGGATCGGGGTAGCACAGAGGTTAAGGTGCTGTGCTACAAATCGGAAGGTCGCTGGTTTGATCCCAGCTGGTGTCAGTGGATTTTTCATTGACAAAATCCTTCCGATCGCACTATGGCCCTAGGGTCGGCTCAGCCTCTAACAGAAATGAGTACCAGGAGTATTTCCTGGGGGTGAAGGCGGCCGATGAGTAAGGCTGACAACTTACCACCATCCTGTGCCGTTGTCACGAAATCTGGGAACCTTAACTTCCTGGAACCCTCTGGGCCACTCCAGGCCTATAATGGGACTGCTTTACATCCAAATGCTTCTGTTAGTCTTTTTAAACAAATGTATACATTATTTTTAGCGTTTATTAACACTGTTTGGACGGGGGAACGGCCCTTTACAAGGCCCCTAGTTACAGAGTGCAATACTCGTACATAACGTTGATATACAGACAGCTATGCTCGCTGTGTTGTTCCAACCCTCGATGTCAGAGTCCAAGCGCTACAAGGCAGCGGGCGCGTGTGATCTACCCACGTGACTGAATACCCAACGAAATAGCTATTAACACTTATCCTGCTAACGTGGAGAATATGGTGAGCTCCTAACAATGCCATCAGATGGAAGATGGAGTTTAATTCGTGTTTAAAGGGTTAAATGTGGGATTTGAGGCTTATGTGGTAGTGCAATATGTACTGTGATTTCTGAATTATGTCACAATATAATCCACTTGGAACACTTGGACTCAGTATTCTCCTACTCTGAAAATATACGTAGCACATTCTCTCGACATTATTGCTATTCACCAGCCACATTACAGTTTATCGTAATCCAGAAAACTGCAGTCCGCTGACTAAATACTTAAATTTTGACGCTATTTATTGTGCTGGTTTTGATAGAATTAAATTTGTCATTAAAGACGCCAACAAATGCACCATTAATATAACCAGATAAAATCTTATATCGCTCGCGCATGTTTCGTTGCCACGCCATTCTCAGGGATTTCTACACCAAGATTTAAAACGTAGTAAAATATGATAGATTACAAAAGTAATTCATATTATAAGAGGGTTTTCTTGCAGCTAATGTAAATCATAAGTGTTTTCACAAACTGTGATTAGAATAGTATGTTTAAAGTGTAATATATTAGAACAATAAAACGTTAGTTATTTTTTATTTTGTACAATAAAGAACCAATGCACAATTAGTTAACAAATTGTTATACTGCTCCTACATGTTTCGACACTATTGTGTCATCCTCAGCGAGCTCGTTGTTTGTACCTTGCCAAGTTACACACCGAGCCAGAACAACGACAGCATCAACATATAGAATGTATATACGACCACCATACAGGACTTCATGAGAATTGTAGTAACTAAATTAATTTAGCCAGTTTATTGTAAATAGGAAAATTTTGTATTTTGAAGATTTTAAACATTGAGATTCAGCAATATAAAACACATGTGAAAAATTAAATTGTATTACCAACGACTGCATTGGCACACTTGTGTAAGTCAGCAAGGTACTAACTATGAGCTCTCTGCGGATGACGCAGTAGTGTCGAAACATGTAGGAGCAGTATAATAATTTGTCAATTAATTGTGCATTGGTTGGTCATTGTACAGAATAACAGAAGACAAACGGTACAAGTGTTAAAATATTAAAACCTTAATTTTTTATTAGGCGTTTTCATTAAATGTAGTTAAAAAGTTGCCTGTTGTTATGTTGTACTTTTTTTTTTTGCGTAAGACATCTAATTTTAAGTTCGATCCCTTATGGATATTGTCTCTGTATGATGTGCACTGAGTTACGTGTAAAAGCCTTAATAAATATTACTCTTGTATTGTTCTACTGTGCTATAATCTTAAAAATGCTATTCTAATCGCAGTCTGCGAAAACAGCATGGTTCACATTCGCTGTAAGAATACTGTAGCCAATATAGTATGAATTACTTTTGTAATCTGTTAAATTTTAGCCAGTTTTAAATCTTCATGTAACGCAACCCGAGGATGTTGTGACTCCGAAATATGCAGGAGGGAAGTAAGATTATATTTGTTTACACCGGTGGTGCAATTGTTGCTGTCATGAATGGAAAATTCAATTTAATATATCTTTAAATGTATGATTTTACTGAGCATCAGTCATATGGACACTGAATGGTTAGCTAACCATCAAAATGTATATTTATCTGTCAGACTTTACGAGTGACTAAATAACCGCTTGATTACTTAGCTAATAGACCGACTAATAGACTTACTAGTTTGAAGTTGTTTCATGGTTACCTACGTATGTCTATAGTTGGAGTCCTTGTAGAAGTAGCAACAGACTTATAACCTTTATTTTTTTCTAGCGACATTTGTGGAATTATGTTTAGCTCTAAAGTCCAGGGGACTTAAAACGGCATCGGTAAGCCTTCTCGAAGACATCGGGTTATAAACATCAAACCCCTCATTAGGTGTTCGCTTTGCGTCTGTACCGCTGATTGCACTCTCTGGTGCCTGTTTGGGAGCGATCATTTACGGGGCAGTTCACGCGTCACGATGCACAGCCTTTCCTGTCAAGTCTCCTGTCCGTTATTTACCTCTCTTCATTCTAAACCCGCATTATTAAACAGCTGAAGTTTTGTGTGTGAATACGACATGTAGTCTTATAAGTTTTTGTAAGAGGTACCCACGTAACACCCTATAAATGATTACGTTGTTTAACCTTTTGACGCCTAATGTCAACTATAGTGGTCGTACCGCACCGCTAACCTATAAAGTTGTATTTTATATATTTATTCAACAAATATAGGTACTGAATATTTTAAACATGGTATACACTCTCCTTTTTTTTCCTCTTCAAAATGCAGTTTGTTTCATAATTCTAACATATTTGGTTCCTGTATTATTCAAATTTTCTATACAGGGTGTGCTAAAATTAAAAAAGTAATTCCGGCGCCAAAAGGTTAAGTTGATAAATATGCGATTACTGAAATTTTGTTACAAACATCTACCCTCAAACAAAAAGATAGTTAGTACGAAAGGAAGAATGTCGTCGTCTATAAAAGATGGTTACGTGATACAGACGGGTAGTCGCAGGGCTGTAGCATGGAAGGTTCTGCTTTGATCCAAGGTCAGTCTGTGTGAGATTTATGGTGGGAAAAGTGGCGCTTGGACGTGATTTTTTTCCGAGTGCTGCGGTCTTCCCTTGGCAGTACTGCACCAACTATTCTTCTTGCTTATCTGTCACCAACACTACATAACCTTAGTAAGTAGCAAAATCTTTAAATAACACAAAAGAAACATCATTTCCTGCGACTACAAATCTCCGCGTTGTCTAAGCTGTGTACTTCTTTCTACCGCGAGAAATCTGGGATTTTGTTTCTTAAGCCCACTCCAAGAACGGCTTATATGTGCCTTCGACGTCCTTGTATGTGTTTTATACGTAGGCAGAAACCGTGCAACGGGCCAATTCTTCTTCATAGAAGCCGTATCAATCACATTACAAAAATTATCAAACCCAAAACTGAAGGTTATGAGTCACTTTGACCTATAAAGGCAAATTTGTCCCTGCGCACTTTATGAAGAGACACGGGGGAGCAGATAATAGGCGAACTCGTTCTAATCCTTAGGGTAAGTTGTAAGATTCACGCTCTGGTCACTTTTCCCCCGCCCGCGGGAGGTAGCGCCCGTTACCCATCGGCGAGGAGGCCTCAGAGCCGGTCTGAACGTCCCGGAAAATTGCTTTCCACTTCCGAGAATCGAACCACGATTCCGTGGTCGTGCAACCCAAAGACAAATCACTGTTTTGTGCTGTTCACATTGCGTGTATTAATCATATGAATACAATATCAGTACCAAAAATGCATAATAGTGTTTTGATGTTTAATTAAAGAGTATCTGCAACATATTTCGCTCACAGATGTGGTCATCTTTATGGAAGTAGAAAATATTATATATATATATATATATATAATTACGGAAGTGTCAGAACCTTCCCATCATTGAAAACAATTATATAGTCTAAGTACAAATTCAGTAGTCAAAAGGTAATTATAAAAATAGATTTTAAAATTCATTCATTTAGTAGTCTGTCTTACGACAGGTCCAAATCCTCTTCCAAAGCGAGCTCTCCACATAGTGCGATCTAGAGCTTCCTCCTTCAAGTGAGAGTATCCTCTCCTTTCCTTAAGGTCATCCAGTAGCTTCCTGCGTCTTCTTCCTCGTCTTGCTGTCACTTCTATCCCCCCCCCCTTTTATCTTTTCTTCAATAACACATTGTAGAAGGCAGGTTCTACGCAAAATGTGACCAATCCAGTTAGCCTTTCGTTTACTTATTTCATGTAGGATATTCCTCTGCTCCTTGACTCTAAGTAATACTTCTTCATTTCTCACATGATCGGTCCAACTGATCTTTTCCATCTTTCTCCAGCACCACATTTCAAAACTCTCCAGGTGGTTTTGATCTACTGCACGAAGCACGCAAGTTTCAGCACCATAAAAAGCTATGCTCCAAATGTAGCACTTCACTAGCTTCTTCCTCAATTCCAAGTCCAATGTGCTAGAAAAAAAGAACCCTCTTCTTGATGAATGCAGCTTTAGCCATAGCAATCATACACTTAATTTCACAAGTACATCTTACATCATTTGTTAAGATGCTACCCAACTACTTAAAACACTCCACATTCTCTAGTTGTTTTTTGTCTATCGTAAATTTTACTGGGAATGGTTGACTTGAAACTCTCATTACTTTTGTTTTTTCTACATTCATTTCCATTCCATGGCATCTTCCAATTTCAATTAGTTTATCAATCATGTCCTGTAGCACCATTTCGTCCTTAGCCAGCAACACAAGGTCATCTGCATATTTCACAGTGTGAGTGATTTGCCCTCTTATTTTGAAGTCTCTGAACCCTTCCAGAGCTTCCTTGGTAAGACATTCGCTGTAAAAGTTGACCATAACTGGTGACAGACAGCATCCCTGTCTAACTCATCTTCCAATCTTCACACATCTCGTCTCCCCTCGGTTCAGTCGTACTTTAACACTCTGAACCATATACGAGTTGCTAATCAATTTTCTTTCACGCCTTTCAATACCAGTTCCCTTTAGGATCTTCATTAATTTGGTCCAGTTGACTCAGTTAAACGCCTTTTGCCTGTCTAGTTTAAAAATTTAGGGATAAAATACTGTTGTTAAGTTTGTACCTTCTATGCACACTATCCACGAAGGCAAGGCGTACTTCACAACTATATTTTATACCTAAGTTTGAAACTTGTTTTTATAGTTAACTTTTAACGCTTGAATTTGTATCCGATTAGACGAATATTTTCAATGATGGAATGGTTGTGACACTTGTGTAATTGTAATTGTGTTCTTATAATAAAACCAACCAGATGCACTATTTTCTCAAATTTATTTTTGGAATAAAACTCTGCATGTTTGGGACAGTTCCTCTGTCCATCATCAGGAGGTTTTCAGTATACACACAGGAATGGTATATGTCATACAGGTTTGCTGACATGTACCATTGCTGTGTGTACAGTGAAAAACTCCTGATGATGGACAGAGTAACTGTCCGAAACATGTAGAGTTTTATTCTAAAAATAAATTTGAGAAATTATTGCATCTACTTGGTTTTATGGTAAGAATTTACCACAATGCATGGTCACCTGAACATCAAATTTGTAACTGTATTCTTGTCTATGTCTCTTTGAAAGATGGTCACGTAGGTGACTGAAACATGTTGGATACCCTGTAATTTTAAACTGCATCAAACTAGCATTGTGTGTTTGCTGTTATTGATATTGTGTTCAATTGTCAATGTATTTGACTACTCTGTCCGACTTACGCATTGGACTGCAGCCCATGTTTTACCCTCTTAATTCTATTCTATTCTACTTCACATACGCAGTTATATATAGTTCATATTGCGCACTTTAATCAATGAATGCCATATCAGTATCACCATTGACGCTGTTTTGTCACTTTGCCATCTAATGTGAAATAAGGCGAAGTCATTTAACCTTTTGGCGCCGGAATTATTTTTTAATTTTAGCACACCCTGTATATAAAGTGTGAATAATACAGGAACCAAATATGTTAGATTTATGAAACAAACTGCATTTTGAAGAGAAAAGAACGGAGAGTATAAACCATGTTTAAAATATTCGATACCTATATTTGTTGAATAAATATATAAAATGCAACTTTAGAGGTTAGCGGTGCGGTACGTCAACTACAGTTGACGTTAGGCGTCTTAAGATTAATGCGTGTCGCGACGCTGTTTCACACTCA
>Ga0131853_10017467_pt1 | contig 13060 bp, 8 predicted proteins | sample TergutLab28metaG_FD_92764 | JGI IMG/M metagenome (GOLD analysis project Ga0131853, IMG submission 92764) | Labiotermes labralis P1 segment gut microbial communities from Petit-Saut dam, French Guiana - Lab288 P1 (version 2) (version 2) | ecosystem: Host-associated > Arthropoda: Insects >...
CCACACCACCCCAGCCAAACCACAACGTAACTCGTACCAGAGCAATACAACCCATGAAATAACTCAACAAATAAGTCGCAAGCTCCTGAGGATGGATGTATTAACATCCGAAACATGTTGAGCGGTAAATAATGAAATAATAAACAAGTGACATCAAGTTGGTCTCTCTTTATTCAACTTCCGTCGGTTTCTAAACACACACGCACAATGCATTACACCACTATTTGTCACACGCCTGTTCACATAAAATTAAGAATTTAATTATAATGTAATATCAGTGAATTTTATGTAATTTTTATAAGGGACTTCATAAAACTTGTGAATTCTTTCATAATTTTATTGTAAACCCGAAGAAGGATGTTGGTTCAAATCTGCTGGGTTTTACGCAGTAAATTGTTCGTGAAGATGCAGGCACTCTGCTCTTTCGAAACTTCAGTGCCTGTTTACTAGTCGACGTGGCTTAACATCTCAGACGACTTGAATCTTGCGCTGAATCGCTGTGAGAACCCCAAATCATCTTCGCATGACACTTCCTTTTAAAAAACGCTCTTCCCAAAGAGACTGAGATAAATTCTCTTCGCAACTGCCTTATTTGTTTCGTAATTTGTAATTGTGACATGAAAGATTTTTGTAGAATTTGGAAGAAAGTTCAGTGTTGACTTGGTACAGCCTGGTTTACCATAACAGCAGACAAGTTCAGCCCACAGCACAAAGGACAAAATCAAACAAAACTACCGTGATTCAGTACAGTATAAACGGGGGTACAAAAACTGCAACTTAGGCGGCTTGTGGAAGCAAAATCTCCTAATTTTAGCCAATGAAATAGCAGAAATGAATTTCTCGTGAAATATTCAACATGCGTTGCTTTGATATATTTGCGGCTACATTCCAGATGGCCTACAAACTGTACTGCTATGCGGGAAGTTTGTATCTGCAAGACGAACGGTCGGCTGGATGAGGGAGGGGGGGGTGGTTAAGTGCTTTGAAATATGGCCGACAGCCCGCCAGTACAGGCTGACACATAAGCATACGTATGTCAGTAATGAAATTTGTTAGTTTATGTGTATTCTGTCTGGCAGCTAGCGGTAATTGCTTCCAAGGGACGGATAGGGTCGTATATTCGTGCCTAATGTAAAACATGTAGCATATGTCAGCCTAACAGAAGGGTTTGAAGTATTTCAGATATTTGAGACCTTCCGTAGAAAGAGAATTTTCAATGCAAAAGTTTGCAGTTTGGAATTTACTGTATTTCGCAAATGACTACATGCAGTTGAATGCACCAGCATTTTGCTGCATGTATGACGTCACACACAAACCGATATGCCGCCAGATGCTTCACAATGCTCTACGTCATATACCGCACTACAAGAACAAATTTCTGTTGAATTTTTCCAGACAATGTTCTTATAATGTAACATTAGGACGCGTTCTTGCAGTCATTCTTGATGTGAGAATGCAGGAAATATTAAACATTATTTTTGTCTATGCATCGGCTTAGGTATCCTGCATGCAGTGCGCATGCGCCCTGTTGCCATCTCTGGCCTGTCCGGCTATACCGTATTTTTCTACATTATCTCATGTTCGGCATGATTTTCAGAAAATAATTTATTGAACTTAAACTTTGATTTCCTCTACAATTATTTTTCTGAAACATTTCTTAGTCTAAGACGAATTCATCCAGCCGCTATGACAACTGTCCTTAGGCCTTCGTGTGAAGTGCCGATTGTTCTTGTCAGATCTAAAAACATCCTTAAAATTTCCCAAAGATATTCGAAAAACTCAAATATCAAGTTTCATGAAAATCCGGTCAGTTGGAGCCGAGTTCCATGTAGACTGACGGACTGACAGACAGACAGACAGACAGACAGACAGGGAGACAGAGAGACAGACAGAGAGATAGACAGACAGACTGAGAGACAGACAGGGAGACAGAGAGACAGACAGACAGACAGAAAGAGAGACAGACAGACAGACATGACGAAGCTGTCAATTTTCGAAATTCTGAGAAGCGGCTAAAATGTTTCAGCAATTCTCTAAATCTGATTTCGAAATTGTTGTACGGGATATCCTGATGGATCGGTCGTGTTTTTCCTTAGTCCTTCCTTTCCAATTCAGGACAGTGTATAGAATAAAACGGCAGACACATTTCTTCCACATTCCTTCCAAATTATTCACTTATCCCGTGACTGAAAGCTGTAAGTGCGAACTCCTGCGAGTCCCGTTAAACAAACATGCTAACTAAATAACTAACTAAAATAAATACATATGTTATTGTCATTTGTTAGCGAGCGAGAGCAGTATGTGCCATCCGTCCATTTAACTTTCTATTACATCCTATTCTGGGACCGCTGATTCAATTATGCCTTATAATTACGATAGGCGAATTGTAGTACAAATATCAACGGTTTCCAGTACACGAGTTTCACAATAATAGGCTTCATTAAAACTTAGAATCAGACAAAGAATTTGTTAAAATATTACCGTAGCTTAGGCGCCGATACAAGGTGAGGTGTTGGAGCGGTAATGAAGTGTAAACAATAGGTGTGGGTATCAGTCAATAACACAACAATATCTAAAAAATATGATTAATAAAGGATGAAGTAAACTACATGTTTCGGCCTATTGTTGCCATCATCAAGTTTACATCCGAAAGTATGGTGGTATTGCTTTACAGGATTGGTATGGGTATGTCACGATGGTGAGATCTCAGCACCTGTGATGTTTTTTATATGCTATTTATAGGGGGCACAAGGGGGGGGCTATCTTTAATGTGCGCTATCCTGGGGGTGTAGCTCTAGTATGTCTGCTCGCTGCTGTCCTGTGTGGGTCTCCAGCTACTGTTTGTCTATATCCGATGTAAACCTGATGATGGCCACATTAGGCCGAAACATGTAGTTTACTTCATCCTTTATTAAACATATTTTTTAGATATTGCTGTGCTATTGACTGATACCCACACCTATTGTTTATATACACACAACGGGGAGGGCTCTTTTTATAATTACGTGTAATATGGAATTGAGTAATTAGAAAAAATTTGAAAATCAAGTGTAGAAGGAGAAAAAAAGTGTTTTTGAAAATACAAAAAGGGGGAAAGTTTTTTTTTTTTTAGAATATACACAGTGGACTTCAGAGTGGTGTTTTGTGAATGTGACAAATTTTGAATTCCATAAAATGCGGGGAGTTTCTTGGAAAAAATCAGTGATTATTGTAATATTAAAAATGCATTGTATAATGTAGAAGTAATTTTATGAAACCAGCTTTTCATTCACTGGAATACGTACACAACAGATGCACAAGATCTCCTCCTGCATGTGTTGGCAATTTCTGGGTGCCCTTCTCGTGGTACAGCACAGTGCCACACTTGCCAGTGTGGGACTGTGCTGCGTTCTTCTGACCATTTCAGTTGAATTAATCAGTGGAAGTCTGTAAAAGGAGTTTTCTGAGTCTCATAATGGAAGCTGAATTTCGAATCGATTTCTGGCAAAGTCACAACCCATTCCACAGAGTTTTGTCTTTCGTTGGAAGTGCTTATTCAAGAATGAGGGGGTTTTATTGCGTACAAACTTTTAATACTGCTGGTTTTAAGACCGTAATATAATTAGTATTAATAAAATATAGCGCAGCGAAAATCCGTCCAACGCAAATGGCAATTAAGGAACTACTATATCAGACTTAAAAAGAAACTGGACTCTAGCGTAATTCGTTGTTTGACGGTGAAATTTTATAGACTGGCGTCTAGTATTTTGAAATTTTATAGACTGGCGTCTAGTATTTTGAAATTTTATAGACTGGCGTCTAGTATTTTGAAATGTTTTTTCTCCTTTTATGTTTGCCATTATGATGTAACAATTAACATGTTTTCTGTATTTCCGACAAATTGTATAATTCCGTTAAAGTATAACACAGCTAGTTATCTCCTATAACAGCGAGGCACTTTAGTCCAAGTGTCAAATGAACAGAGAAATATTTGTTTGAACTGGGTACTTCAAAAAACCAAAATTTGTTGCCTTAATAACGGACCGTACTTCGATTAAAATTTCAGTGACGTCATTTTTCCGTGAGTGTGGAATATAGGGAGGAATGAATTGCGAATGGACTGCGGTTGTTCAGTTTGCCAGCCCAGGTTCTTCCTTGTAGAGAATAAGTAGGTGATTTGTAAAATAACGGGTGTCAATCTTAGTGGTGTATATATTTATTTATTTATTTATGTGTAAACAAAACTGTGCTGTAACCTAAAACATTGTTGATCAACGTTGCTGTATAAAACAATTATTAGATTCCTATAAAGTTATGGGATTCAAAACACTGGCATAAAAAACTCTCAAGAGAATACAGCAGTAGATCAGAGACAATCCCTGAAAATTTGGGAGAATTATATTACTGAACTCTAAGATGGACGCAATCGACTAGGAATCCTACATGTCGAACCTGAAGAGAATGTACATACGGACGAGAAGGGGCCTTATGTTTTGCACAGTGAGGTGGAAAAAGCTATAAAAGTGACTAGGGATAAGAAAGCTGTATGAGACGATATTATATGTGGGGATGTACCCAGAATATTGGGAGAAGATGGTCTCAGAATGACGCAGTTGATCAACAACATGTATGAAACTGGAGGGTGGCCGAAGGGTGTCACTGAAGTTAGAATTGCTGCCTTAAAGCAGAAGCCAGAAGCTGCAAAATGCAGCGACCATCGCACATTCATACAGTACAGGTAGTGGCGAGGATAGGTGGAAGGAGGACTGACAGGAAAATTGAGAACTTACTTGGAGAAGATCAGTGGATTTAGAAGAGAAAAGGGACTTGGGATGCAATTTGGACGCTGAGAATAATGTTACAACGAACCTTAGGCACAGACGAAGAACTGTGTGGTTTCTTATTAGAGTGGCAGAAGGTTAACTGAGTTGGTCACATCTTGCGGTAGAACTGTCTTCTAAAACACGTTATTGAAAGGAAGGTACAAGGAAAGGGAGTAGTGACGGGAAGACGAGGAATAAGACGTAATGTGCTCCTGGATGACATGCGAAACAAGGAGATGTTTCAAAACTGAACGAGGAAGCAATTGAATGTGTTGCTTGGAGAACTCACTTTGGAAGAGGCTGTGAACCTGTTGGGAGAGGGACCGAGTGATATTGATGGTCATGATGATCATGATACTCGTCTCGTGGGTTTGCAGTGCTGCTTTCATCTTGTTTTAGATTCAGCTGCTTGGATTGTATCGTCTCTTTGTAATAAAGAACGGCCTCAAAATGAGGCCACCGTGAGGTTTAAGTTGTCACGACGGTGACCATGACGTATTTTACTGTGTGGAGCGTGACGCCGTGTATTCTGCTAGATATTGTCCAAGTTTCTTTTGAGCCTTCTTCCTTCATTTTTAGGGTAGAACAGTGTTTAAACTTACTTTTCACCTATTTGCTTAAATTAAGCCTGGTCCATTTCCTTCCGCAACCTTTCTAAGACGGCTTTTCTCCACACTCTTTCAAAGATATTATTGACACGCCATCTTATCCTACGATGCTCTGTTACTTTAGAATATGGTGTCATTATTAAATCAACAGGGAATAAAATCACACATGTAGCAGGCTTATGGGTCACCCGTTACCATTTCTCTATACTAAAAGGAGAATGGTGTGGTAAGTGCAGTACACATAGAGAGTCACACCAGATAAAAATCAAGTGATGTTGGATATGGGAGATGTGCACAAATCCCAGTCTCCAGATCGCCGTGGCGACTAAATGTTTTCGACGTTCCTTAATATTTGTGAATCCCCAGCATAGAAATTACATTGTTACCATTTTGGCACCTAGAATTTTGAGGTGACTCTTAGATATATGGAACATTTTTGCCGCCGTTAGATATGGTACAATTATGAAACGAAGAGGGGGTAAACTTAAAAAAGTACTAAAAATTAATTACCGTATCCTGATCCTGTGCGATCTGCCCTACCCTATATACTGATATTGCACTCTAATGTTATCCTCCAAGTGATTTCTTTCCTTCACTTCGCGTCCATTCCGTCCATGATCTGACGGCAGTAGTATATTGGAAGAAGTTCACAAAACATGCAAGTCCTTTTAATTCCTCTCTCCTCAGTTCAAACGTTCCCACCAGCCCTCTGCTCTGAGCCTCCTAAGCCAATATCTAAGACGCCTGATATTCCATAGCCACAGACTGCGTTTACTTCCTTTCCGCGGACCAAGTTAAACACGACGACACACGAGCACAATGAATGAGTGGAAACAAGTAGCACATGAACACTGCAATGACCGGAATTTGTTTAATGCAGTACGACAGGACTTCAGGAGCGGAGGAGTTATACCACTACGAATCCTCATTATGAACACTAATTGAAAGTGAGTGGTTAAATTCGGATCCGGCCCGCTTTACCACCGCGAAAAGAGATTTCATTATTTAGTAAAAACTAGTCACGCAGACTTTTCAATGTACTTGTTAAAGTGTGACTTGGATTTCGCAACACATAACACAGAACTTATCTGGTAGCACAGCTGGCTGAGTTGCACCGCAGATGTGGAAGCGTTGTGACGTTTGTGGTTCAGTAGACGGGATGTGCGTCATGGCGGCAGCATCACAGGTACTCTTGTCGTGAGCGGCGCAACTTGCAGGCATCCAGTATTTCAAGGCATGGATGTGAAGATCTTTACTGCATGGATATAGTGGCGAAATATAATAATGTTGTGCTGGACGAGGCCAGCAATATTAATCCTGCACAGGAGAGGAAATATTGTGATTTTTGTTGTGATAATTTCATACCATTTGTAGCGCACACTATGACGGATGGAAAGAATTATGTTGAGGTTGGTTCACTTCTCAGATTCAGGAAAGTAGTTTTCCAGGCAAAAGTGTCTTATGTGCAGTAGTGATGGGAAAAGTAATAACAGAACTTCAAAAATCCATTGCGAATGTAAAAAAATGTCTGGATTATAGATGGTGACGTCAGCAAAATTCTTAGATCGTGGGACATGTTGACAAGGAGAGTCGTTCAACCGATCGCAGAATTCCGCCCACATCCACAACATCAGAGCCACAATAAATACAGAAGATGGAGAAAATATTTTACATATTTATGTAAAAGTCTGAAAGTATGGACTGTGAGCGATGTGTGGTCGGGTAGCTGTGGGGTGAACACACTTGTTCATGGTTTGTATTTAATTCCTAATGTTTCCGTAATTACATTTGTGACGGTTTTTTTATCATTTTTATTATTTAGCGCAATTAGCCTGGCGCTTGTCTGTGAAATTATCCACACCACTTGTACGTTATTTTCATGTGTTTACATATTCTGAATTATTCCAGAACTCTCAGTGACGGCGTCACGCTGACCTTTCTTCAGTTTCCTTAGGGAATTGCTCATTATGAAGTTCAGAATGTAAACATAAATTGACAATTAACATCGGGTTTTGTAGCTTATGGAATTTCACACACCGCGGTAGCACAGTGGTTAAGGTGCTGTGCTACCAATCGGAAGGTCGCTGGTTCGATCCCAGCTGGTTTCATTGGAATTTTTCATTGACATAAAATCCTTCCGATCGCACTATGGCCCTGGGGTCGATTCAGTCTCTAACAGAAATGCGTACCAGGTGTATTTCCTGGGGGTAAATGCGGCCGGTGCGTAAGACTGACAAACTTACCACCATTCTGTGCCGTTGTCATGAAATCTGGGAACCTTAACTTCCTGGAACCCTCTGGGCCACTCCAGGCCTGTAACGGGACTGATTTACCTTTATGCAATTTCACACACTTCCCAACACGCGGTCCACAGTGGAGACACACTATAATTTATCACCTTCTGAAATAAATCGTTATATTTCTGTCAAACACAAACTCCCTACACTTTATTCACAAATGGCTACATGTTGCTATCTAGAAAGACCGAAACATGTCGCCATTTCTGAATAAAATATAACGTGGTTGTGTTGGAAAGAAATTAACGAGTTGTAAGTTTATAAACACAGCGGGATGTCCTCTTTAAAATTATGAACTTTTGATTTATCAGTAGATTTAGTCCGACTTTGATAAATTCAACTGCCTACATTGTACTTGGCGACCACGATAGCACAGTGGTTAAGGTGCTGTGCTACAAATCGGAAAGTCCCTGGCTTGAACCCAGCTGGTGTCAGTAGATTTTTTATTGACATAAAATCCTTCCGATCGCACTATGGCCCTAGGGTCGACTCAGCCTCTAACAGAAATGAGTACCAGGTGTATTTACTACGGTTAAAGGCGGCCGGTGCTTAAGGCTGACAACCTACCACCATCCTGTGCCGTTGTCACGAAATCTAGGAACCTTGACTTCCTAAGAAATCTCGGGGGCCTGTCCAGGCCTGTAATTGGACTGCTTTACCTTTTTTACATTGTACTTGGTACACTGAGATAGAAGAAATAATTTGTGTACAAAATTATTGTAGTGGATCATAACAAAGCACTCGCCTTAGAGAGGCTACTGAAAACGAGTAACATTGTCAGTAGAATCCAGGAAACTTTCGCATCAGGTTCCTCCAAATCGACTTTAGATTAGATTATGGTGATATTTGGACACGCCATTTCTCTTAAGGCAACTGAGAAGCATTTTGAAACCCTCAGTGGAAACAAATTCTTTAGCCCAGACAAGGTTCGAAGCGGGTACCTTTTTATCTCCGTACCGTGTGATCAATTTTTTATGCATTTGTTTCAGGCTGTTAGTCGCCACGTCTTAGGCCGTTAGTCGCCATCCTCTCGCCACAAAGGCCCGTGTCTTATCCCAGACATTTCCACCTGGTGTTATTGATGGACAGATTGGCACTGGGAAGAATATTTATCTTATAACTGTCAGCGTCATTCCACCAGGACTCTTTGTTCTTATTTCATTCATCATTCGTGACCTTATTGTCATGTGGTACTGTGAAGGCCTAAGAACAACTGATGTTGGTCACTTATAAAATCCGAGGACTGCGGTCAACTATCGGCCACTGTAACAGAAAAGACGGAAAGGGTTCCGGCTTAAGCTTTCTGAGTTTTTTGTTGCCTGAGACGTTTGACTGTACCCAAAAATTTCAGTCACGTGTATGACCATACAGTCCACGTGACGTGCATTCAGAACCTCTTAGCATTAAACGTGTATTGTGAAGTGATACAATACTGCTACTGCCGATTGAAGGGCGCGCCACGGATCGGTTGAGCAGTCGCCGACTTTTCCTTGCGAAGGCACGGGTTCGATCTCAGGCCATTTTGCTTGGAATTTTGAATGGAAAATTGACACCGGGACAAATTTCTCAATGAATACTTCTGGTTTTCCCCGTCAGGATCATCCCACCAATGCTCCAGACCCATTACTTCGTCACTGACCCTGTGTAATTTTAACTTATAAAGGCGTCGTTAAATAAAACACATATATGTGTTTCACTTTGTTGCTTAGAGGGACGTGATGTGTGTTTCATAAGAATTAATGAAGCATATTGTCGGACCTTATTGAAGCTTTGAATTATATATTACGCTGTTTCCTCTTTTCACATAAACGAAATTGAGTGAAGAAACTCGTGAAGTTTTTCACACCACAGCATTTTGTCCCTTCTTGAGGACTTTGCAGGAAAAGAAACCGAGTCGATAAGGTTTCAGTACTGTACGCAAACAGCTGTATATTCTAATGTAACAAAACCGAGGCGCACGTAGTCAAGCATCAGATAGCGTCGCTCGCTTGTTTTTATGTTGCTTTCTGTCGCTGTCTGTCTCCAGGGGAAAAAAAAATGTAAAGGCGTTTGTAGACACTTCTAAGAAAATTGAAGCTGTAAACGTATGTTCGAACGACAGAAATGAAGGGCACTAAACTGTATTTGCAACCTATTGATCTATTGCTACAGGAGACATCTAAATGCTGTGCTGTATTGTATGTGTGTATATAATCACCAACATATATGGAAGGTTTGAAGTTGTGAATGCGAAGGTATTTACAGTTGTAGACAGTAGTCCAAAATATATGGATTATATTCTACTTTTAACGTTAACTCCACTACACAGACGACGTAAGGGCCAAAGCAAGAAAGTACAAGCACACCTTAGAAAGCCTACTTTCCTATTTCATAAACGAGTGGTTCCAAATATGTAGGCCGCGGACTTCTGGACAGCTGAAGTTGTGGTTCTTTTCACCAGCTGTTGGCTTCCTCTTTTATTCCGTTGTTTTTACAGCAATTTATAGAATAAGAACTTCCTTTGACTTCAATAAAATATTCTCGGGCCATCAGCAGCATCAGTTGATTAAACGCCAAGTAAATCAAAGTTCCGAGGACCATCTCTGTCCTCGTCATCAGGGGACTGAATGAGAGTCACATTTTCGTCCAAATCCTGATATACCTGCCCGAACTTGGCGGGACCTGTGACTGTTGGCGAGACAAACGCTCCTAGTGGTCCTACTTGTTTGCTTGGTCCTGTTTTTCGTCTATTTACATGCTTGTTAAAGGACCAGGCCTGGCTCAGTAAGAAGCCACCGTTTCTGTTGTAATTATTCTTGTTATACGTATATTTCAGTGGGGACCGCGGTAGCACAGTGGTTACGGTGCTGTGCTACAAATCGGAAGGTCGCTGGTTCGATCCCAGCTGGTGTCGGTGGAATTTTTCTTTGATATAAAATCCTTCCGATCGCACTATGGCCCTGGGGTTGACTCAGCCTGTAACAGAAATGAGTACCAAGAGCATTTCCTGGGGGTAAAGGCGGGCGGTGCTTAAGGCTGACAACCTTACCACCATCCTGTACCGTTGACACGAAATCTAGGAACCTTAACTTCCTGGAACCCTCTGGGCCACTCCAGGCCTGTAACGGGACTGATTTATTTATTTATTTATTTACGTATATTTCAGTTGCTTCCTTTACAACGGGGTTCACGTGTCTTATGTCTTGATACTGAGTTACCATTGAAATCCATGCGGTGACACGTCGCAATGCTGTGTTCTGGCACTGCTGACTTCGCGGGTTGACAGGTTTTCTGCACCAACCTGAGAAGCCAGGTGGAGTTATGCAAAGAGAAGTGCAGCAGACACATTAAACTACTTACTTTACAGCAACACAAAACTCCTAACCATGTGGTCACATCGTTACGTGTGCAATTTATTGCTACGAACGTCAGAATATGTTCGTCTGGGAAGTAAGTTGGCAAGTAGCGGAATTGTGGCGCCTGCAGGCGTGTGTTTAGATTCAACACCTTGCAGCAGTGCTGGAGAAGTTGCCTTCACTGGACTGAAAGGAAAAGAGACTTGCCTTCCTTCAAGCCCTTCGTGTGTTTGAAATATACACATAATTTTGGCTCTTGTTTTGAGCGGATGGAAAATTTGGTCTTTCGAATAAAGGGAACAGCAGACATTGTGTTAAAGAAGATAGAGCTGGCGCTGGGAATGGAGTATATTTTTACCTACGAGGGAAGACATCAGATAAGGCTGCAGAAAATAACATAATGAATAACCACGTGATTTTTATTCCTGGCATTGAGATAATGAAATCAATGAAGGTAAGTTATTTGGAGCATGTGGAAACCGTGGGAGTCAAGAGAAGTTCGTACGTGATTTTGGCTGAACATCTTGAATGTGATGTTTGTTATAAAATGTAGCTGTAAATGAGAAGAACATATTAAATGGATGTTGAAGAAATGCGGAGGAAGTAATGAGAAAATAACAGAAAATCGTATTTTTAAATTTGCTTATACTGTGCTTTTGAATACCAGCTTGGTGTGTACCCTTGAGTAGGCACATGTTTCAGCAAAATTCGACCGTCTATCATATTGCACGTATTGTCATCAGAAGTGTATTCTGTGACACCAATTGTTAAATATTGTGTGTCGCGCTATTTGGAAAATTGAGCGGAAATTTGCAGCTGGACAAGGGATCGTCTCTCGGCAGCGGCACGCCACCCTCTACACCAAAATCTGAAGCCATAAAAAGGCCAATAAAATGTATGTCAAGTCGCTCATAACTAGAAAGAAAAGGAAAGGAAATAAGATAACAAGGGTGGGTTGGTGGGGGGGGGGGGTCGTTCTAAATCTGTGACCTGAACATTGCCCACTTTGCATATAAATTACATCAGTACCACCCCGATTTCTTGGATTTTCTCTCTTTCTCTGTTTTTATTCTATTTTGCTAAGAGATACAAAACTGCGCTCCCGTTTAGCGAGGGAAAAGTAATTCTATTGGCTGCCACCATCACGTCGTTTTGTTATTCACTTGAGAGCGTTAATAAGATTTGAAGTGATATTAATGTTTTATTCGGTTTAATTTCTCCGAACTCAAAGAAGAGGAACAGTTTCTGTCAATTTTCCTGCGCTTCGTGTGTTCGTTTGAAAATGATAAAACTGTTATTTTGCTACTAAAACCATTAAGTATCTCTACCCTTTTATATTTTGCTCTTTGAGACGTCTTCACTCATTTGTTATTATCGATTTTATCTCTCCGTCAAGAGTGAAATATAAATTCCTTCAAACCGTCCTGTTAATCACCACTTACCGTGAAGCCAGATGCCAGAGACTTTCGCTTTATGCCGCACAGCAGACAGCGTCAAAGCACTTTCCTTCAGCCTCCTCGTCTGCAAAATTTCAGAATTCTACCAACAGATCCGCATAATGCTGGTTTTAGCGGTTATAGACTGAACAGGCTACAAAAGAATCTGTGTGCATAGAGTAGAGAATGCGCAGTAGTTGTTTCTGGTGTCAGCACTTTGATAAATCGATGTTCCAGTCTCTGCATTCGCGGTATTAGAAACTGTATCCCACCCTTGTTTAAAATCGTAAATTAACTTCGCCATACATTTACTCCCACCTCTCTACACAAACCACGATGCAGTATCGCAGGCAAAGTTATAGTGTCATGTTTCCTTCTGAGATACAGAAATAGTGTAGGGTTATATCTCATTGTGTAGGGTTATATTGTGTAAGGTTATATCGCATTGTGTAGGGTTATATCGCATTGTGTAAGGTTATATCGCATTGTGTAGGGTTATATCGCATTGTGTAGGGTTATATTGTGTAAGGTTATATCGCATTGTGTAAGGTTATATTGTGTAAGGTTATATCGCATTGTGTA
>Ga0131853_10017468_pt1 | contig 13060 bp, 8 predicted proteins | sample TergutLab28metaG_FD_92764 | JGI IMG/M metagenome (GOLD analysis project Ga0131853, IMG submission 92764) | Labiotermes labralis P1 segment gut microbial communities from Petit-Saut dam, French Guiana - Lab288 P1 (version 2) (version 2) | ecosystem: Host-associated > Arthropoda: Insects >...
GACCCAAAACAGTGACCACCCCGGAGATTATTGATCAAATTCACGAGCTAATCTTGGAAGACCGCCGGATTTCGGCTAAATCAATAGCTGAGCAACTGGGCATCTCACGTGAGCGGGTTGGGTTCACCATTCATGAAAATTTTGACATGCGGAAGCTTTCCGCGAAATGGGTCCCGAAATGCCTGAACGTGGATCAAAAACGTCAACGGTGCCAGTCGTCTGAGCAACTTTTGGAATTTTTTCGGCGTGATCCAAATGATTTCCTGTCGCGATTGGTGACCATGGACGAAACCTGGTTATATCACTATGGCCCGGAGACAAAGCAACAATCAATGGAATGGCGGAATAACAGCTCACCCCGCCCCAGAAAATTCCGAGTGCAAAAATCCGCTGGAAAAGTTCTCGCCTCGATTTTTTGAGATCAAGACGGCATCCTCTTCACTGATTATCTTCCAAGCAGCCACACTGTCAACACGGAGTATTACTCATTTCTGCTGGTGCAATTGAAGGACATTTTGAAGGAAAAACGCCACGGGAAGGTCATCAAGGTGGTCTTGTTTTTGCACGACAATGCCCCGGCTCACAAGGCACTTGCAACCCAGAAGAAACTGACCTACCTGGGCTTCCAATGAAGTGATCACCCACCCTGTTCTCCGGATCTGATTCCGTCAGACTACCACCTGTTCCCTTGACTGAAAAAAACAATTGAAAGTTCGCCATTTTTCGTCCGACGCAGAGGTCATTGCTGCCGCGGAGACCCAGTTGGACGCACAACTTTCTGGGGGTTTTTTTGAGTGGCTTGCAAAAGTTAGAGCAACAGGCTAAGAAGTTTATTGAGCTTCGTAGGGAGTATGTTGAATAAATCCCGAGTTTAGTCGCTGTAGCTTGTTTCCTTCCTGGTCGAGCTAAGGACTTATTAGCACCCCCCTTTTATAAGTAGTCGACACCTATTGAAATATTTTAAAAGACACCGTGTTTATTGCAGCTTCAAGTGAAGTTTTAATCATTCTTCTTCAGAAGGACCGAAACAGAAGTTCAATGAATATTGTTTTGTGGTACTCATGTTTATATCTTATTTTGCTTCACACTTAGCCATAACTGCTTGCTACAATAATGTATACATGCATTTCTTACCATCTAATATTCTCTGCTCAATGGGTCCGGCTGTTGTCCCCCATAGCTCACACAAGTAGCGTAACAAATACTTGGTTGATTCTGTTTTTCCTGCTCCTGACTCGCCAGATACTATAATTGACTGGGACTGCTTCAGGGCTTTCATGTCACGAAATGACTTGTCCGCTGCAAAAGCAGTTATCTGTCAGTATGTCTCACTGTTTAATGCAAATCCATGATTTGTTGGACTCCATCCAATATTGTTTTATTACCACAGTGAAGGAGTCTGGCAATCTCATAATTGAAAAGACAAACATAAACTACTTCAGTGACATCCACTCTGAGGTCATATACCATTTACATATTGAAGAGAGTTGGATGGTTTCATATATCATAATAAAATTGATGTGATTGGGTTCAATATTAAAACTTTATTTACTCAGTTACTCTACCACATGTGAAAATAATTACACTTTTATTCCAAACAAGTGAAAGTGCCAATTCTTCACTCAGGCAAGTAGTTGATATTCAGAAAGGAAATGTAAAGTTAAAATTTCACCCTATAACAGGGCATGAAGGCACAGAGGGGGAGTAGAGGTGTAGATCTACTCTTTCTTTAACCTCAGTGCTAAATAGGGCGGTGGGTGGTCATTGCCATGCCCTGGCTGCCTTAACCCCCAAGTAAGAGACCCAGTAACCATCATAGAGGAGGCAGGTTCGGCCTCAGGGCCGGTCTGGGTGGATGTGGAAAATATCACCCCAACCAGGATTCAACCCCAGATGGTCCAACCCATAGCAAGCATACTGACTACACTAGCCCAGCCCACACATTTAGAAATAACAGAAACCATAAGTTCACATTCAAAATTATGAGTCTCTACTACTAGTACCGTACTACATACATACCAACTGCAAAAACGTGAGGAGGAACAGCACCCAGAGATTTTCCATGATACTTCTTGATTGTCTCAGAAGAATACAAGTTTTTGATTTCAAAATATGGGTTGACAGCTATTAAAATGTTGGCCACATACGTCTGTAAAAAATAGTTGTTGATATACAAGTAGTAATCTGCCTCATGGATCTCCACCGTAATTATAAAGTTTATTCACTTATGCGAATCAAATGATTACTCACATAAATCTTGTCTTTGTGATATCGAATGCGTATGTTGTTTAGTATAGTAGCTGGGTTGAGGTACATTAAGGCACCTGGAAAAATTAATTTCAATTAATAATATTCCTTTAATTATGTAGAATTTTTTGTTTCCTTTTTTATTTTACATCAGCTACTGACTCCACCTGGTGTCTACAGAACATGTAAACTTGCATACACACACTATGTTTCCAACAATAACCATCACAATACATGCACTCACTGGTACAAACAGTATCCCTTCAGTAATACTCCAACATGTCTTGATCAATAACATCATCATGAGAGAGATAATTACAAGTTGTGATGAAACATTAATTTATCTAATATCAATATGTCTTACAAGAAGACAAGTTTATAACATATATGTATGGGACATGAAGATACCATTCTTCTGGGATACACTGGGATATGGTCACTGGTAACCACATTGATGCAATATTTTGTGCCAGATAAATGCGATCCTCAGCTACACTACTCTGAAAACCTCCAAAATTCAGACAGTATACCATACGTTTAATATAGAACTTAAAAACTGATATAAGCCTTTATTATATTCATCAGGACTCCTATACTAACATCCAACATAATGGTCTGATGGAAACATGCTGGAATATTTAATAAAGGTATGGTGATTTACATCCCTGACCACACTGTGATGGTTACTGTTTGAAATAGTGTGGCAATATTCTTCACTGCCTAGTTTTCTAGACTCATGTATGAAAGAAGAGAAAGTCGGTCTTTTCAGAAAGAAAGTTTTCACATTTCATGACACATTGCAGGAATATCATAACACATTATGTCTAAAAACACGTTCCTGCAGTGAAGTCATTATGTATGCAGTACCACCTAACATAAAAGTACATTTAATGCACACACTGATGCAAGATTTGCATAAAATTAGGTTACAGTTTCAATAAGAGTGTCACTTGCAATATACATGTTATTTTGCTTTTGTTTATATTGTTACCAAATATGGCATGCACACGCGCACACACACGCATACACACACACACACACACTCATACACACACACACACACACACACACACACACACACACACACACACACACACACAGCTTTAGCCTTAGCCATGAAAGTACTCTCAATTAGTATGTGATTTGGATATGAATTTCTATTGAAGACAATTATTACACCTTCCTTTCAAATGCATAAGTAACTGGTCTGGGTCCCCCTACAAGTATTAATGAAGTACTCCCATATCTCATACAAGAGATCCATAATACTGCCTCATATTAGAAGAACAGAATCCAATCTGAAAGAATCTACAACAAATTTTAGTATCCAGTACATTTGCAAACTGCATGGGAATGCTGAAAATTGCGTGAAGGTTTGCGTACAAATTGCAAGAGATTTTTACTGAGAACAATTCCCTCACAAAATCAAAAGGCATAAAACATTTATGTCTAAAATAAAATTTCCTATAAAAGTGACATTTATGAGTAATTGCATGGGTAATGCTAGAATTTGTTGGGTGTTGATGTAAATGTATCAGCCATATAATGTGGACATTTTTGTATATATAATAAATATATGAAAATAAAAAAAGGTTTGGAGTCCATATGGTGACTTTCTGGGTTATGATACTGTGCATTCTGACAGGTGGGTTCAACAATTTTGGAAGTACTGCCTCCATCTTAAGTTGTAAGGTGAGCTAAGTTGGGAAAGTGGCAACTTATATAAAAGTGAGACATAAGAAGAGACACAAATGATAAGAGTGGCCAATTATAAACTACTACTTTCCCAGCTTATCTCACTTCTACCTCAAGGATGGAGACATATTATTTTGAAGTCTAGGTGTCCACATTTCAGACCACACAGTATCATAACACAGAAAATTACACTATATATAAAAAATGAAGGTGGTACTGGCATATGTTACATGAACCAGATGATGTTGATATATGAACCCAACTGTCAGGTTCAACAGATCTTACAGTTATCTTCAGCGTCTTTTTGATCATGCTGCTCAGCATAGTAGATGTTTTCCAGGTTGCAAGTGACTCTGGAGTGCTTCATATCTTCAGTAATAATCACTGTTTGTCCATCATGACCAATGTCTTCAATTTTTCCCAGAATAAAACCCTCCACAGGGTCTGGGACCCACACTTTCTGTTTTTCCATCATTTAGTCCACACCTCCTGCAATTAAAAGAGTTAAGAAATGACTCACCTGGAAATTTCCCTATTATAATAGTAGTTTTGGTACACAAAATGAAACCAGTTGTTAGTAGAAGTGCTAAGCAGTGCTCATCATACTGCAGAAAAAGTGGCAACCTGCACTCAACAGTAAAATAACCCACACTATGAGGAAATGTTTGTGCTGGTTTTTATGTAAGTAAACTTTCCTTTTCTATGTCTTTCCATGAAAACATGTAATTTTTACCTCTAAAAGGCCAAAACAGAGAAACTAGAACAAAACTACCATAAAGAGTATTTTGACATAGAGACAAAAAGTAAATGAGAAAGGAAAAAAATCTACAAAAATAAAAGCTTTATGAAATCTCTTCTTCATGAAATATTTTATTAAATATGATGTATGAGGCATGTTCAATAGGTAAGGCTACACAATTCTAAATATCAAGCATTTTATTTTTGGTGGGAGGTAAAAACTGTAGCATGTAGGAGTAACAGAGTAACATGCAAAGGATAGTGCAAGTGTTAGTCAGATGATATTCTGGGGATAAGCTGATGTGCAATAATGGCAAACGATGGTTTTGGAGACTATCTGACAAAAATGCTTGTGTGTGACTGGCTTTATGGGCAACGCCCACATAGTCCAACATTCTGAATCCAGTCCTGATCAACAAACCTGATTTCTTTAAAATTCTTAATACTATGTTATCTAAGTCTACGTCCGATAATGTCTCACTTACTGACCTGTTTTCAGTTTCTTACGTTATATAGCATCGAATGGTAGAATGAGATAAGCTGGAAAGGATGCAGAAATATGGGAGCATCTAGTAACTGAGGTATGGTACTGGCGTTTGCCTGAAAAGACTTGAAGCCATAGACATGATGCCAGCCTCCAGGCTGCCATTAAACCCGGGACTGCCAGGAAATGAAGAATTGCTTAGTAGTTGACTGAAAATGTTCAGCCAATTATAATAAAACATGACTAGAAGGGGCAATATAATATGACGAAAAATACCACAAGGGGTTATTCTGGTCCATTTAGACAGAGTACATGTTATCATTCTGCTCTCTTTTGTTGAAACGCTTCTGAAAAATATCACTAACAGTGTTCAAGGTAATATGGGAGGAAGGTCTACAAGCACGGGACCGCGACTTGGTCCAACTATTCACATTTTACGGTCATTTTTTCTTTCCTGCTAACCCTTATGTAACATATGAGGTCTGAGAAAGCAACGAAAAAAAGGGGGTATAGATAAGCCTCACCGAAAAAACTTCAAGCTAAACACTTTCTATAGTTCCAAGTGACTACAATTTTAACATTTTTCACTTGACTTTACAGCAATATCTGTGTCTGAAAAAGTACCAAATTTCAACCAAAAAGATATATTGGGAGCTTGGATAGCGCGGTCACTCTAGTGACTCCACTAAGGGCTAGGCAATCCGTAGTTCAACTCCCAGCAGGGATGCGAGGTTCTTCTGTCTTTCGAAACGTCCATACTGTCTCGAAGACACACTCAGCCTCCTATTCAATGGGAAGCGGGGTTTTTTCTCCTGGGAGTAAAGTGGCCGGGGAGTAAAGCTAGCCATTAACCTCCGATCGAAGATATATATGTACGCAGCACATAGCTACTAACATTAATGAAACTTTAGATACCTTGCACAAGCTGGTTTGCTCCATTAGGTATATAGTCACACTATACCTACTTGGAGGGTGAACCATTCGTTAATCAGTGGATACTCTATGTACCAACAAGTCTAACATCCAAAAATCATAAATTCTGCACAGAGAGTGTACGTTGGTGAATTCTATAGGTCTCAGAACAGGCAGTGATTACTTCCTCACACAGCACATAAAATGACCGATTTTTATAATCATGACCCCGTATGTTTACTGTGAGGTAAACATAATCTTCAAATATAATTCATGATGATTTTTGGTCTATGGCCTTCCATTTCTTAGGTGGTTAGTAGTTTGCCTCTCAACGCGGAGGTCCGCCCTCCTTCTTGGGCCAGTACATGTCAGTTTTACCGTGGATGAAGTGGCAGTGAGGCAGGTTCATCTCCGAGTACAACGGTTTTCCGCTGTATGCTTGCACCATTTCACCACACTCATTCTCAACTTAACACTGATTTTATCAGGATAAGCGGGAGAAGATTATGAACCTTCCCCAAAGCAATGTTCTTCCGCATATCGGGAAGCATTAGTCAGAAAATTATTTTTTCATTGTTTTCTCATCTGTAAAAGGGTTAATGACTAGTCATGAACATGGTCTATGATGCTGCTCAGGAGAATTCCTGAGGTGTTTTGGAGATCACGGTTGGCAAAATCCAAGAGGCGGAAAAATGTACTGCAAATTAATTATCTTAACATGAAAAATATTGCCTGCTTTCACGAAATTTTAAATTGAGCCAAATAAAAAAAAATTAGATAACTGTGACACATACAAAGTTCATAATTCCCGTTAGAGGCGGCCATTCTGATCATTCGCCCTGGGCGCCAAAAAAAAACGTAGCTACGTCTCTCTGGAGATTATCACCTGCCGCATCATTGTCGGTCTCTACATCTGGCATCGTTGTTTCTCCGTAGCGTGACACATCAGAATGTACAGAAGGGATCGTACCACAGACGTGCCTCTCCGTGCACATTTTCTTTACATCCGTTACATGACCTCCCTGCACAATAACGCTGTACTAAACTTCTGATTAAATGAAACGAAAGCTATGCTGTCCACCTATAATTACAAATATAATTTTTCAAGCACGTATCCAATTCAACAGAAAACACAAAAAAGATTTTTCGTCTTTCTTTTATGGCGATTTGGCCCGTTGTCACGCCATGGCTTCCCCACTGTCGGGGTTTCGAGATAGTTGCCATAGGAGGTGAAGTTCTCAGTCCCACGCCAAACCCCCGACCTGGAGCGCCAGGGTAGCTCACTTTGCCCGGCACCTGGTTTAAAATCTGGCCGATATGGGTGGCCCTAATCGGCAGCAAGGCTGCCGGAAATAAAAATTATTACTTAGCGCTTTATGCAAAGGGTGCTCAATACGTAATGACTGTGAGTGTACTCATATTCATTACTTCAACACATAGGCCAAATAGGACGACCAATATCGAACCAAACCTCTTTCACTCAACCGAACTGCCACAGAAACGGAGGCCTTTGTCCTGGCTTTGCACAAAATCTTCGAATCCAGCAGAGCAGAATGAAGTTCGTGCTTCCTTCCGATGCTGCACAATTGTGCAAAAGCTAACGGTGTGCATTCGCTGCTGTCCCGAGGACGTGAAGTGAATGAACAGGACGCCATATGGATATCAAAGTGCCGTCAGTGATGACTGCCGGAAATTTCTTCTCCGCCCGCCATTCAGCCTTGCGCCTAAACATGTCCCACCTCTCTGGATCGCTGGAGGAACACTTCGAAGGGAAAGGCTTCTGACTTGGTAAAGATATGGAAGCCAAGGTGCACCGGTGGGTGCAGACGCTGAGACTGTATTTCCTCTCCGTAAGAATGAACATGTAACATATCGCTGCGACAAATGTCTCATTTGGTCTGATGATTACGAGGAGAACCAGACACCCTGAAATTATTCATTTTAGAAACCGTTTACTACGTAACTATAATTCTGCATTGAACCATCACAGCGTCCGTAGTGACGTGTGCCATGACGGTGAATTGCGCATTACAGTTAAACATACTTAGTTCATTACTCCCATTCATTTTGTGTATCTATGTAGAAGAAACAAATATGTGGGCGGCATTCTAGGACGGAAACAGCCCATATAGTATATTGCGATTTTCGCCTAATTTTCTACGTGATTATTTTGATTTTTAGAACAATTCGAATGATTTGTTCCCGAAATCATAATAAAGAGTCGAAGATGATCAAACACGTTGATTAAAAAACTAAAATATAAGAGTCCATTTTCAGAAAGTAACAAGTGATAAGTTAGTCAACGAATTCCCCGCCTTTTGTTGAACCCGAATCTTCATTACCGTATTCTCAACAGCCGAACAGCAAACATTACCAAAGCCAGACAACTTACGCGATGTTGAGCTGCGTCCTTGGGTAAGAAGTGTGATACGTTCCAAAGAATCGTACTGTCTTCATATTCGGGGACCTTGGGCTGTTTGATCTTATAGATAAAGGTGCTACGGCTTTTTGAAACGTAGGGATCTGTTTACCAAACGGCATAGCTCAAATTCCCAAAGCCACACTGTCGACAGAACTTCAAAATCTCAACTCCATACCTCCACGCTGCGTTTTGAGATCTATTTTAATAGTATCCTTCCATCTACGCCTACATATCCCAAGTGGTCTCTTTCCTTCAGGGTTTGCAACTAAAGTGTTTAGTTGGTGTCGATAATTCACCCAGGCCGAAATTATAGGTAAGTTGCAGACAATTTGGCATAAATAACCTCACATAAGCTGTTGTATCTGACATCGATACCTGCAAGATAGCCTCATGCTCTTCGGCTGTCCTAGGCGAACCTAAGACTTGTCACTCCTTCCGCCTTCCCGGCATTCCAAACGAGATCAACCTAATCTCAACGCGTTTTTTAAGAAAATACTTTATCCCTGCTTCTTTACCTCCCCCTCCCCAATTTTGCTGTCCTAGTCCGTCGCCCTAGTTCACCTAGTAGGTTTAAGTCCCATCAAGAAATGAAAGCAATCTTAAGAAAAGGAAACGAAAATAAAGGAAACTCATTCATCCTTACATGCCCTGCCTACACGTATACCTACCTGACACCACAAAATCCCCACGTACCCAAGCACTCACGCGTACGATAAAAGTAGAATCAACAGGTGTAGACCTGGAAGTTGATTTACTTGAAAGCAATGGCATGACGTAGTTAATTTGTGACATGGCCCATTTATTTTACTTGTTCTCCAAAGCATCGCGTAATCTCTCTCTCTTCTCCTGTCACAACATGCTGCCATGTTCATAAATTCTTCATCATTAACCACGCTAATATTTTTCAGTTACTTCACTTAAACGTGTTCAGACAGATATGTCATTCCTGTGTCCACTTATCATCTGTTACGATTGACATCACGAGACACTTAAAGATAACATACGGCGATTTCTAGAACTTCCTGCCATATCTTAACGGGAAAAATTTATTTTTAAGCATGATGGTCGAAAAAGACAGATATAAAGCTGTCGTTACAATGCCCACGGAAATGATACACAGCACCTTCACATAAACCAAAATAATATCAGGCCACAAAGAGCAACATCAGTACAGGCTTGCTTCTGGTTAGACATACCTCGTAGGAATTTATAGCAGTCGGTGCAGAAGTGTACTCTGCGAGATTTTAAGCTCTCGCTGCCTTGTATCGCAGGTATTCGATCTTCTGGGATGTTGTGCGGCATCACGGGGTAGTTTGATGCCGACGTTTCGGGAAAGCGTGTCGGCCAGAAATGTCTGTAATCAATGGCCCACTGATGCTGCGTGATATCCGAGAGAATTGGATATGGCAATTAAGCGAGAAATTTAAACTCAGTTTCACCAACTTTCTTCTTCTGCTCAGTGCGACATGGTAGCCTGTCTTTTTCACGCCAGCGTCCCCTTCTTAGCAACCACTTCTCGAGTCTTCTGTAATTAAAATTCTATACCCTCATGCAGCAATATTCGTTGTCACAAGGGACCCTCTGCGGGCCGCAGACCAATGTGTTTCTTTCTCTAGGAAATTTCATTTTTTACCGAGCCATTAAAAGAGTAAAAGTGCTATTAATTAACTATTACCAAGAAGCAGTATCGCAATTAATTTCACCCTAGAACAGGCAACAAAAGCCCAGAGGTGAGTAGAGGTGTAGCTCTACTATTTCTTTAACCTCGGCGCTAGATGGGGTGGGTGGTCAACACCACGCCCCGGCCGCTTTACCCCCGGGAAAGACCCGCTACCAATTGCATAGGCGGCTGGGTGGGCCACAGGGCTGGTCTGGACGGACTTTTTAATAACGTAAGAACGCCAATGAGAAGCTCATCCTCTCTCTTTATCGCCGATATTTCCCAAAAAGTACATGGAATTGCACTCCGTGAAATTATTACCGAAATACCCTTACACTAATTATTATTAGAAAGAATTTAGAACTGAAAGAGGAAGACGGATGGTGGAGCTTACCACTCGGTATTTTAATCACTCCTGTCACTGTAAAGTTTCCAATATGCATTGTCTTCCCAAGCAGTATTCATGAATCCCATTACAACTTAAAAATTCTGTACAAAATTTAACTACGTGTGTGAAATTCGCCATATCACTAAAAACGTTATCCTTGACGCTGATGGGAATGCATCGGTACTTCGGCGGCTCACGGGTTGTACATCACTGCTTTAAACACTCCTTCCCTGCGATGTCGACTACATGGCATCGACGGACATAATAAGCATGAATGATGTTTTCAAGGCGCGGACAGAAGCGGTCGCGTCTACTTTAAAGTTATATGTTAGCACTTTGGCTTGGAAGAATAAAGGAAGTTACAAAAAAAAAACCTGTCACGATAGACGGTACATTCATTTACACATCATCAAATGCCAATGTCAATCACTTATTCAAATAAATCGATAACGGGAACCCTACTCACTCTCGAATATATGTTATTCTGAAAATTAATCATGTTTCGACTATAAATATTAGTTTTCAATTATTTAACGCACAGTCAATTAGATTTGCGTGGGTATTTTGTGATCAACACGCATTTATTTCGAGCTACGTTATGAACTGCTGTACACTATAAAACACACAAAAGCAGAGAATAAATAAAACCATAATAAAAATGCAGAGTACAAAGAACGGCAAATTTAATTCAAAATTCTATTAAAGCTTTGCCGATCAGATATTTGCGTCATATGATCATGAAATTCTTTCAGCATGCATAATTGAAAGATGGTCAACCAGCATATTCACAATATCGGGCAAGACCGACAAATTTCGGCTTCACATCTTCTTTATACGCTTTTCCAAACAGAGACGACGAAAGCGTCTGTGGTCCTATATCAATGTCCTTATTGTTAAAAAGAAGTCAGTTGGTGAACGGCGAATTCCAAGAATAGTTGCGATAGAAACGTTAATCATTATTAAGCATTTCAACTGTGCAAATTGCTTAAAACAGAAATGACCGACTGATGACACATAATGACGTGCCTCTGACGGATTATAACACCTGATTACTGAAAGACAAACTAAACCACGATGTTTTCAAGATGTCATTTTTATAAAAAATACACACAACTTGAACTCTGCGAACTCGTTTGGCTGAGAGCATGTAGGAACAAGAATCTCAGTGTGCCATGAGAGCGATTCAGAAAGAAATACTCACTCTGCAGAATGAGAGTAGGGTTCTTTCAAAACTAAAACAAATGTCTGGAATTACTGTCCCATTCCAGTTTACCTTCACGCATTCACACACCGAAGTACGGATCAGTGATACTTTATACACTACACAGCCAGTCAGTGGCAGCAAAAAACTCATTCTCTTATGCCGCTCCGAAAATTACAGGCGCTGAAACTGCAACTCAAGTATGCAACAGAAACTGCAAAATTCCTGGTATAAAATAAATTCCATGTTAATGTACACGTATATTGCAAAGTAAGATAAACAGACCTGCCGTATAAACAATTTATTGCAAAGTGTATTCATGGACGAATTTTTTGCGATCCTTATCTGCCGAAATATCAAGTCCGGGAAGCCTATCCACAGGAGCGTGTTTTCGATTCCGTGTTGGTGTTTCGAGAATTTCACCTTACTGAATGTTATCTATCAGAGATATGCCGATCCAAATACCGGCGTAACTTATATATAATATTTATTTTATTACCAACTTGTTACACAATGTTTTATTGTCATTAACTATTGCTCTGATACGTTTCGGCTACAGTTCTTGGCCATCTTCGGGGAGCTAGCAAGTCAATCGACGTACACTGCTTATGTGGTAACTTACGCGGAAGTGGTGGATGGTGTATAAAATAAAACGTCGGTAAAAATGCTAGCTCCCCGAAGACGGCCAAAAATTGTGGCCGCAATATGTCAGAGCAATAATTAATGACAAATTTTATGTTCATGGTCTCGTGTATCGCTGATAAAGTTTTTAATAATTGTCCGACGAGATGCAACACAAAGCAGTCTATTTATTATTCTGCAAGTTCACTCCGCATGTTTTGGGTGCTAACCACGCCCATTATCAGGAGTACACAGAACTGTAACTACAGCCTCCGGTACTGGTCATATATTTGTGCAGCTACCTCCCTCTAACGTGGCCAGTTTAACTTGGCCATGTTAGAGCTGCATAAACATATGACCAGTATCGGAGGCTGTAGTTGCAGTTTTGTGTACTCTTGATGATGGGTGTGGTTAGCACCCGAAACGCGTGCAGTGAACTTGCAGAATAATAAATAGACTGCTTTGTGTTGCATCTCGTTGGAAATTACTAAAAAAAATGACAAAAACACTGTGTAACAATATTCAACGGCGTAACTGTTTCAGCAAAGTTTTGCAGTGAAGTGTTTCATTGACTAAACTAAACTCCGTGGCCTTAGTCCGCACGCGAACTATACCGACAGAGCGGCCGCCGCCGGTCGGCGAAGTTAGTGCCAACTTTTGCGGATAGAGGGGTGTCACGTGGTCAGCGCAAC
>Ga0131853_10017469_pt1 | contig 13060 bp, 13 predicted proteins | sample TergutLab28metaG_FD_92764 | JGI IMG/M metagenome (GOLD analysis project Ga0131853, IMG submission 92764) | Labiotermes labralis P1 segment gut microbial communities from Petit-Saut dam, French Guiana - Lab288 P1 (version 2) (version 2) | ecosystem: Host-associated > Arthropoda: Insects >...
AAAGCTGGAAGGCCGCCAGATGCTGATGTTCCTGGCACCGAAAGAAAAACCAAAGAAATAACCTTAGGAGGACACAACCCCATGCCAAAAATCAAAACCCACTCCGGTGCGAAAAAGCGCTTCAAGCTTTCCAAAACCGGTAAAGTTATCCGCTCAAGCGCCTACACTGGCCACGACATTAAAGGCCGCAAAAGTGGCAAGAAAAAACGTGCGCTGCGCGGCACCAAAGTTGCCGACAAAACCAACACCGCAAATGTGAAGAAACTGATTCCCTACAAGTAAATCGACAAAATTTAAATTGCTTTTTCGAAAGGCGAAATTTGAAGTAGGGACGGTAGCATTTCGGAAAATCGACAACGGAGGAAATAAATTATGGCAAGAATCAAAGGCGCGGTCGTTACGCGCAAACGCAGAAAAAAAGTATTAAAGATGGCCAAGGGCTATTACGGCGCCAAAAGCCGCCTGTTTAAAACCGCAAAACAGGCCGTAATGAAGTCCGGCCAATATGCATACATCGGCCGCAAGCAGCGCAAGCGCGACTTCCGCAGGCTGTGGATCACCCGCATCTCTGCCGCCGCGAAAGCCAACGGCATGAACTACTCCACATTCATCAACGGCCTGAAAAAAGCCAACATCAACCTCAACCGCAAAATGCTCAGCGAAATCGCGATCGCCGACCCCGCAGCGTTCACCTCGCTGGTGGAACAGGCAAAGGCCGCGCTGTAAGGCATGGACGCATTGAATCAACAACAGGCTGTCAATAACTTGACAGCTTGTCGGCTTTTATATGGCGCGATTGCGTTGGTGAGCTTCGCCGCGATTGTATACATCGCGCTGTTTGTGACGCAGCCCTTTGTGCGCGGACACTTGGGTGACGTGCTGGTGGTCATCCCCATTCATTGCGGCATTCGTGTGATTTGGCCGCGTAAACCGCGTCTGCTGCCGCTGTATGTGTTCCTGTTCGCCTGCTTCGTGGAGTTCACACAATATATCAACCTGCTGGAGCTGCTTGGGCTGGCGCACATCACGTGGCTACGCATTGTGGTGGGCGTAACATTTGATTGGTTGGACATTGTGTGCTACGCCGTGGGCTGTGCTATCATGGGCCTGGGAGAAATCATCTATGCACATTACATCAAAAGAAAACCCGCAAGTAAAACTGGCAGTCCGCTTGCGTGAAAGCGCACGTGCACGGCGTGAGCACGGCCTGTTTTTCCTGGAGGGCCACCGCCTGTGCGTTGATGCGCTGGCAAGCGGCTACGTACCCGAAATCTTATTCTCTACTGAATCAGCACAATTAAAATACCCCATCACGCATGAGAACATTACGCTCATTTCGGAACCCGTTGCGCAAAAACTGGCCGACACCCAAAGCCCACAGGGCGTGTTTGGCGTGTTCAGGATAGGGGAACAATCTTTCGACTTCAACCGCGAAGCGACTGCCCCGCCGCAAGTGGTTGCCTTAGAAAACCTGCAAGACCCCGCAAACCTCGGCGCCATTGCCCGCACAGCAGCGGCGCTTGGAATAAGCAGTCTGGTTGTTTCCGGTGGCTGCGACATCTACCACCCAAAGGCCTTGCGCGCCAGCATGGGCGCGTTATTGCGCATCGCTGTTATACAAGTGGATGACTTGCCCGCGTGGCTGCACACATGCAAACTCCCCTGCTATGCCGCTGTGCCTGACCCAAACGCAACACCCTTGCCCAACTGTGATTTTAGCGATGGTGCCGTGGTCGTCATCGGCAACGAGGGCAACGGCTTAAGCGAAGATGCAATCAACGCCTGCAACCACCGGCTAACGATTCCCATGCAAGCGCAGGCTGAAAGCCTGAATGCCGCCGCCGCCGCCGCAATTATTATGTGGCACTTGCGGTGAGCCATCGTTTGTTCTTTTTAGCAGAATTATATAGATTTTTCGATAGGCGAAGTTTTGAGGAACAAAGTGTAGCGAAAAATCACCAAAGGAGGTCCCATGCGCGACAACACGATACATTTCATCTGGCTGCAATGCGCGCTGGGCATTTCCTCCTCGCTGCGCACGCAGGAGATTTTGGCGGCCTTTGGCGGCAGCGCCCGCGCCATTTATGACGCTTCAGATTACGACCGCCGCATTGCCGGTGTGTTCACCAACATGCAGCTGGAAAAACTGCGCCGCACCCCGTTTGCGCAGGCACAGGTGCTGGCCGAGGAATGCGCGCAGCAAAAAGTGCATATCCTATCACCGCAAGACCCTACCTACCCGGCACAGCTGCGGGAGATCCCGAACATGCCGCTGGTACTCTATGCGCGCGGCAGCCTGGACTTCCTCGAAGCCCACCTGCCGCTGGCCATCGTGGGCACCCGCCGGGCCGACCGCAAAAGCGTGGACATCGCCAGCCGCTTGAGCGGCGAGCTTACACGCGCGGGCTGTGCCATTGTCAGCGGAGGCGCTCTGGGGATAGACTCCGCTGCCCACTGGGGCGCGCTGCACGCAAACGGCAAGACCATCGCCGTGCTCGGCTGCGGCCTGTTGCATGGCTATCTGCCCGAAAACAGCGCCCTGCGCAAGCGCATTGCTCAAACCGGCGCTGTCATCAGTGAATATCCGGGCGACACCGCGCCAACGCCGCGCTCATTTCCCGTCCGCAACCGCATCATTTCCGGCATTTGCGCAGGCGTTGTTGTTGTAGAGGCTGGCGAGCGCAGCGGCTCGCTCATCACCGCCACCTGCGCCGCCGAACAGGGGCGCGATGTGTTTGCCGTGCCGGGCGACGCCTTCGGCTCCACCTACACCGGTGGAAATAAGCTCATCCGTGAGGGCGCAAAGCCCATCTTCTCCGCCATGGACGTGCTGGAAGAATACGAGATGATCTACCCCGAGCTGCTCAACATGCGCCAGGCCACACGGGACTTGGAGCGCCCGTCGGTCAATCCCGAACAGGTGCCGGTGAAGAGGCCCGCCAAACCTGCACAACCTGCAGGGGCCCGCCGTATGGCGACAGAGGGTGGCGGCAAGCCGCCCGCTCTTCCTAAAAATCCGTCCGCCACTATACCGCCCGCGCCACCAACAGCCAGCCTCTCCCCCCTCGAGCAAGCGGTCATGGAGTGTCTCTCAAGCGGGCCGCTGCATATAGATGATATCACCAAGGCCACAAGCGCCACGCTGGGCGAACTGTTTGCGGCCATCACCAAATTAGAGATTGAAGGCCTGGTGCGGCAATCACCCGGCAAGTTGTATGAGCTTGCTAGGCAGTGTGAGCACGAGAACGCTTTGTAGTGTTTTTGTTTGATTTTGCACCTTTTTCGCTTGTTGTCTTTGCCGGGCGCCAGCCCGCCTGTATCCTCCGCACAAAAAATGCGCGAAAATCATCTCAAAAAGCCAACAAACAACCTCATGTCCACACTGCCAACAGACCCTAAAACTGGAGGAACTATGCCAAAACTAATCATCGTTGAATCCCCTGCAAAAGCAAAAAGCATCGCAAAATACCTGGGTTCAGGCTACGTTGTTACGTCATCGATGGGCCATGTGCGGGACTTGCCCCCCGCGCGCCTGGCTGTTGATGTAAAAAAAGACTTCGCCCCCACCTATGTTGTGCTCAAAGACAAAGAGAAACTTGTGAAAGAGCTGCAGGCCAAAGCCGCCAAGTGCAGCGAAGTCTTCCTTGCGATGGACCCCGACCGCGAGGGCGAGGCCATTGCCTGGCACTTAAGCCACATTTTGGGGCAAGACTTAAAGCAAAAAAACCGCGTAACATTCAATGAAATCACCAAAACTGGCGTGCTCAGTGGCATGGCCCAAATGCGTCAGGTCGACATGGACCTCGTCAACGCCCAGCAGGCGCGCAGGATCCTCGACCGCCTGGTGGGCTACCGCTTAAGCCCTTTCGTGAGCCAGAAAATCCGCCGCGGGCTTTCCGCCGGGCGGGTGCAGAGCGTGGCCCTGCGGCTGATTGTGGACCGCGAACTTGAGATCCGCGCATTCAAACCCGAAGAATATTGGACCATCGACGCTGCCCTGCTCAACAGCGCCCGCAAATCGCTCAAAGCAAGCTTCGTGGGCGACCAAAAGGGCAAAATCGCCCTCGCGAACAAAGAACAGACCGATGCCATCATGGCGCGTTTGCAAAACGCACAGTTTTGGGTGGCGGGCATCAAAAAAGGCAAACGCACCAGAAACCCCGCGCCGCCCTTCATTACCTCAACGCTCCAGCAAGAGGCCAGCCGCCGCCTGGGCTTTCAGGCCCAGCGCACCATGCGCGTGGCACAGGAGCTCTATGAAGGCATGGAAGTGCCGGGCTTCGGCACAACCGGTCTGATCACCTATATGCGTACCGACTCCCTGCGTATTTCCGATGAAGCGCGCGGCGAAGCAAACAGCTATATCGCCGAAACTTACGGCAAAAATTATCTCCCGCCAAAGCCGCGCTTTTATAAATCCAAAGCCAACGCGCAAGACGGCCACGAGGCCATTCGTCCCACCATCCCAAGCCTCACACCCGCGCAAGCAAAAAGCAGCCTGACGCCCGACCAATTTAAAATCTACGACCTGGTCTGGAAGCGCTTTATGGCAAGCCTGATGGCCAGCTGCCTGCAAGACACCGTGAAAGCCACCATCTTCGCGGCCACCGCGGCCGAGCGCCGCCAAAACAAACACCTCGTGTTCAACGCAAGCGGCTACACCGTTGCGTTTGACGGCTACACCTGCCTCTATATTGAGGCCAAAGACGACGAGAGCGATGAAGAAAGCGAAAAACGCCTGCCCACATTGAGCGAAAATGAGCCGCTTGGCTTGAAAGAACTCAGCCCCGCGCAGCACTTCACCCAGCCGCCGCCGCGCTTCACGGAAGCAAGCCTCATTAAATCCCTCGAAGAAAGCGGCGTTGGCCGGCCAAGCACCTACGCAACCATCATCAGCACCATCGTCCAGCGCGGCTACGTAACCCGCAAGCAAAAAATGCTCAACCCAACCGAGCTCGGCGAAGCGCTCACCCAGCTGCTCAAAGATCGCTTCCCGAATATCGTCAATGTAAAATTCACCGCAAACATGGAAGACAAACTTGACGAAGTGGGTAACGGCAAGGTCAATTATATTTCGGTGCTCCACAATTTTTATGGCGACTTTGAAGCCACGCTCACCCAGGCCAAAAGCGACATGCAGGGCGTGAAAATCCAACTGGAGGAAGACAAAACCGACATCCCCTGCGACCTGTGTGGGCGCATGATGGTCATCAAAACCGGGCGCTTCGGACGCTTTTTGGCCTGCCCGGGTTTCCCCGAATGCAAAAACGCCAAGCCCCTTGTAGTGGAATCCAAAGCCGGCTGCCCGCTCTGTGGCAAAACCGTGGTGCAGCGCAAAGCCAAGAAAACCGGCCGGGTGTTTTATGGCTGTTCCGGCTACCCGGACTGCCAGTTTGTCACCTGGGATGTTCCCAGCGACGAAGCCTGCCCGCAGTGCAATAAAAGCCTATTTACACAGCGCGGCGGCACGCTGAAATGCCACGACGAAAAATGCGGCTACAGCAAAAAAGCAGAAAAAAAGAAGAGCACTTAGGGCCTGTTCCAAATGAAATCTTCCCGGGCTATTGACAGCCTGGGAAGATTTTGCTATAATACTATTCACCCCATATGCATGGACAGTTGTCCGAGTGGTCGAAGGTGCAGCACTCGAAATGCTGTAGGCCGAGAGGCCTCCAGGGTTCGAATCCCTGACTGTCCGCCACGCCTGCGGCGAACAATTCGCGCGCAGGCATTTATTAGTACTACGCGTTATCGCAACATCTTTTTGAGTACCCTTACAGACGCGGTGGGGCTCTTTCGCGAACCTCATCGCTAAATTATTCTTCATACCAGGAGTTGTTGAAATGAACTACGAAAAAAAATACGCAACCCCATTCCCGGTTATCGAAATTTCGCTTCAACAAGGTGAAGCGATTTGTATTGAGCCAGGAACTATGGTTTATTCAGACCCTTATTTGGCATTCCAAACAATGCACAATTCAACCAGACAAAAACGAACAGGTGGCAAAAAGATAGGATTTTTTAGCCAAGGAAATAAATTGATTACGATCCTTAGCGCTCATCATCCGGCAAGGGTTGCAATTGCACCATGTGTGCCCGGTGATATCATTGAACTATTTTGCGATGAAAGCAAAAATCAACAATGGCACATCATAGGCGGTGCATTTTTGGCTTGTGATATGAATGTTAATTTTGAGTTAATGCAAAGTTCCTGGTCTGGATTATTTTCCGGGGGACTTATGCTTCCGATTCTCGAAACTTCAGGAACAGGATCTTGTATCGTTGATTCATGTGGCGTCCTTCAAAAATTTAATTTAAATGGGTCAAAAACCATTGATGTAGACACAAATCATTTGGTTGCTTGGTCAAAAAATTTGCAATATGAAACTTTCCAAGAACGGAACAACCTGTGGACTGAATTTAGAGCTAGATTTTCCGGAGTTGGTTCAATTATTATACAATCAAATTGCCGGACCACACCGGCAGCAAAATGAGGAGAGAAAGCCCATGAATAATTTCGTTTCACTTTCTTGCCCATCTTGTGGTGCACCTATCTCCATAAATGCAAATCAAAAAACAGGAACATGTGAATATTGTGGAAGAGAAGTTGTCTGTCAAAATACGCTCAATTCGCCACAATATAAAGATTATCAACAACACCAAAATGAAATGCAATTACAAGGCGACGATTGGTGATTAACATTTGCGGTGGGGCTTGTTTGCAAGCTTCACCGTTGCTTTATCACGTCAGGGTTATATCGCGCACCACACTGGCCATTTTTTCTTCTTGACAAGCCCTTGCGCCATATGCTATACTAACCAAAAATAACACTTGAGGTATACACCATGCACACCATTCGCCCTCCCTGTTAAGCCCGAAGGCAAAACCGAATACGCGCGCCGCCTGTTGTATCTTCCCTTGGCAACATTTTGAAAGAAGGAAGATACAATGGGTTATTTGAGAAATATTAAATTACAATATGTGATCAGTTTTGTGCGGGCGTTGCTCCCGGCTTATGTGATTGAGCGGCTGTTTTGGCAGGAACGCGGCATGACGGTGCAACTGATGGTGCTATGCGGCGTTGTGTATGCACTCACCGTGATGTTGTTGGAAGTCCCGGGTGGCATGTTGGCTGACCGCTTTGGGCGCAAGCCAATGATCCTTCTCAGCTATGTGCTTGCGGCGGGCGAGTTCATCTTCACCGTGTTTGCACACAGTTTTGGTATGTTTGCGCTTGCGATGATTGCCGCAGGCATGAGCGACGCGCTGTTCAACGGCAGCGAAAACGCGCTGCTGTATGACTCGCTGTTAACAGAACAAAAGCAGGGCCGCTTTGAAAAAACGCTGGGCAAAGTAAATTCGCTGGATTCTGCGGGCTCGATGGTCGCCATGCTCTGCGGCAGCGTTTTGGCAAACAGCTTTGGCTTCGAGCTCAATTATTTCATCTCAGCCGGCAGCCTGGTTGTGGCGTTGTTGCTTTCGCTTGGGCTAAAGGAACCACCGCTGGTCACCAAAAACGAAAACGAAGTGCTCGGCACATTCAAGCAGGCAAAGCAGGCGCTGAAATTGTTTCACGTGAAACATTCGGTGCTGATGCTGTGCCTTTCCGGCATGGTGCTTGGCGCGGCGCTGAGCCAGATGGACGAATTCTATCAGTTGATTTTATACGGCGCAGGGTTGCCGGTGATTGCGTTCGGTATTGTGGGCGCGGTGCTTACGGCCAGCCGCGTTCCCGGCAATTTGCTGGCACATAAGCTAAAGCAACGGCTAAGTTACCGCAGCGTGCTCAACGCCATTTTTGTGGTGAACATTGTGGGCTACCTTGCGCTGTTTTTCGCGCGCAGCGCGTGGGCCGTGGCGCCCATTGCGGTGATTTCGTTTGCCGCCGGCATCACCGACCCGCTCATCATGGGCTATTTGCACCACGAGACTGAAAGCCACATGCGCGCCACCGTGGAGTCGTTCGCGTCGCTGGGGCTGCAATTTCTCACGATGCTGGTGGGGCTGCTCTTCGGCTGGGTAAGCACGCGGTACTCCATCTTCGCGGGCTTTGTGCCGCTTGGCGTAATCTGCGCAATATGGCTTGTGGTGTTTCAGGTGGGGAGAAGCAAAAAGAAAGCCGGATAACAAAGTAAAAGTGGCGTGAGTAAAGCACTCACGCCACTGGTTTTTATCAAAGCTGACTCCGTTTTAAACTGGTCGAATTCGACCAGTTTAAACTTCGGGTTGTTTAAGCTTTCCCAAAGTCCTAAAAATTCTATGGTGCTTCGCAACCTTAACCAATTCTTAACAACATCAGCAGGAAATTCTGAGTTTCGATGCCGCGCAATGTCAGTTAGCGAAATAAAATCATCTTTGTTTGGTGCTGAAACCACTGTTATTTCTGTACCTTGCGCGTGAATGGTATCCGTAATCGGCTTTATGGGCATATAATTACTCCTTTCGTATCGCGCGAAGCCCCTACCCCCGCGCTACCATCTCGCCATGCTCATCCTTGCATTTTTTGATATAGGCCTGCACTTCAGCAAGCGTGGGCATAAAGCAACTGCACCCATGCGCGCCCACCAGCATCGACGCGCTGGCCGAGCCAAGCTCCAGGCAATCCATCAAATCCCAGCTCTCGAACAGACCATAGAGAAACGCTGAAGCATAGCCGTCACCGCCACCGAAGCTTTTCAGCGCCTGCACGGGGAAGGGTTTGATGCTGAATGTTTGCTCGCCCACCCAAGCGGTGGAACCCTGCTTGCCGTGCTTGATGACCACGATCTTCGCGTTTTTACCTTGCCAGAAGGCGGCGCTGGTCGCATCTGTGCCGTCAAGCCCGAGCAGCGCTTCGGTGAGGTCATACTCCTCGCGGCTGCCCAAAATCACGTCCGCGGCTTCCGCCACGCGCGCGTAATACACGGCAATTTCGTCATTGCTCACCCAGTTGTAGGGCCTGTAGTCAATGTCAAAAATGACAGGCGTATTTGTCTTCTGTGCAAGCGCAACAGCCTTCAGCGCGGCCTCACGCGAGGGACTTTGCGCCAGGCTTGTCCCCGAAATCAGCAGCGCCTTTGCGCTTTTGATGTAATCTTCATCAATGTCTTCAGGGCTCAGGCTTAGGTCGGCGATGTCGTTGCGATACATGAGGATACTGCTTTCGTCTCGGCTGAGAATTTCCGTAAACGTCAGGCCGATTTTTTCGCCGTTCGTGCAGCGCTTTACATGGCTCGCATCTACTCCTTCGCGCTGAAATTCATTGATAACAAAGTCACCGAAGCGATCGTCACTGACGCGGCAAAAAAATCCGCATTGCTTCCCAAGGCGCGAAAGCCCCACGGCGATGTTTGCCGGCGAGCCGCCCAGGTATTTCTTGAAGGTTGTGCTTTCGGCCAGGGTTTGAAAGTAGTCCACAGGGTTGAAGTCGATGGCCGCACGGCCAAGCAACACGAGGTCAAGCGGGCGGGTTTGGTCGAAGGTTAAGTTGTGCATAAAAATTCTCCTGTTTTTTAATAGCGCGTTATGTAGCGTTGGCAAGCACGCCACCTGATATATCAAAGCATACTTCTATATATTTACTACCGTGTACACACTTTCGCACCGATGATTTTTTTCAAATCTTCCAGCTGCTGCGCGTCTGTGACGCGAAACTCTATCCAGCCACCGCTTGCGCAGGGGGATTTTTCTTCCCACACCTGCCTGGCGTGCGTGCCCAATTGGTCATATATGGTGTTGATGGCTTTCGCTGACATCTGAAAGAGCGCCGCAAACGCGCCCCGCTCGGCAAACACATCGCAGATGTGTTTTTTCTTGCGGCTGTATTTCGCGCCCCAGCCATAGTCGTTGCCATAGGGGAAGCGCACCAGACGGTCCGTCTGGAAGGTATCGCTTATCCATTGGTCAAGCGCCTGCCACAGCGCAGCGCTCTCGCCGCAAAAGGCAAGCATGTCCTCAAAGCTTGGTTCGTTTTGTTTGTCCAGCATTCGCTCGTGCATCTTATAGCAGACCCTCTTTCTTCATCAACTCCAGCGATTGGTCAATGGAACATTCCAGCTCATCTTCCACGTTGTAATATACTGCAATTTGCGTCAGCGCCGCAAGGGCTTGTTTAATTTCGTTGGCCAAGTCTTCTTTTGTTGGTTCGCCACGCTTTTGCCGCTTGATTCCGCTGTCTTCCCACCGGTTGATCTCACTCGCAACTTCGCCGCATTCTTCCAGCAACCTTGTGGCCATTTGAAAGGGCTCCGCGCCGCCCGGGAAGCGCTTGCAATAGCCTTGCGCCAACTGATAGAGCTTGTCCATGGGAACCTCCTCATTGCAGTATTTCTTCAATGTACATTGACGATTCGCAGCCTGTAGGAGCGGCTAGAGAGGTTAGGAAGCAACCAAACAGGAAGCTTTCTCCCAAGACGCTCCAGCGTTCACACCCGCGCTATCAAAACATGATGTTTTCAGAGTTCGGGCGGCTTGCAAGCCGCCCCTACAGCATGTGCTTAACTTGGTTTTTTAAGTGTTTTGCAAGTTGAAAACAACCCTCTATTTCAGCATTTCGGCAAAAAACACCCTGTCCCCTACCGGGCTTGCCGAAAAGCCCTCCACGCCCTGGGCCACCACAAGCAAACTTGCCTGCGGGGCAAGTGGATACACTACGCCGCTGCGCAGCAGGTTTTGCTCGGCGGCACGCAGGGTTTCGGCGATGTCTGGCGGGTCGGTTTGTGTGCGTGCGGTTTGCAGCAGTTCGCGCAGGCGTGCGCTGTTGTGCCCCAGCTGGCCCGCCCAGTCCTCCAACGTTTGCACAGCAAACGAGCTCGTTGCCTGCATGGTTGTGATTGCAAGGTCGAAGTTCCCGCTTTGCAGGCGTTGGCTCAGCTGCTGCGGTTGATCGATGACCTCAAGGTTCACCGTAACCGCCATACCGAACGCACTTTGCCAATATTGAAGCATTTGCCGCGCAAGCAATTCATACTCCGGCGCGCAAATAAACGTGAGCGTCACGCGGTCAACACCTGCCTGCGCAAACAATTCTTGCGCACGGTCACCGCCCGTGGGTGGCGGCGATGGCGCAAGCGTGTATAACGCCTCGCCGCCCACCTGCACGCTGGCGGGCAGCAGGCCTCGCGCGTCCTGGTTAAACTCCGCGGCATCCAGCGCGGCTGTCATCGCCTGGCGCAGGCGTGCGTTCCCCATGCCAAGCAGCAACACCTGCGTGGCGTTATAAAGCCGTGTGACCTGCGCACTTTGTGGGATATGTTCTGCAAACTCTGCCGGGACAATCGCGGCGTCAAGCCCGCCATCATGCCCGAGTGTATTCAGCCGGGCAGCGTGGCTTGGTTGAACATGCAAATTAACCGAAAACGGCGCGACAAAACCGCCATAGCCTTCGTTTTGGCGCAGGCGCAAGTGATTCTCCGTCCAGCGGTTGATGTAAAAGGGCCCGTTGGTGAGCATGTGTGCCCCCGTGAGGCCATAGCGCCCCTGCGTTGCCTCAAAGAATTCCTGGTTGCAGGGCATGGCAACGCTTTGAGTAAGCGCATACAAAAATTGCGTGTTGGGCTGCTCCAACGTGATTTGCAGCGTAAAGCGGTCAATGACTTCAATGCCGAGCGTACCGGGGCTCTGCCTGCCCTCATGCACGGCTTGCGCATTTTGGATAGCGTAAAGCGCAGCCGCACCCGGCGCGTTGGTTTCGGGCAGCAGCGCACGCGTTAGCCCGAACGCAAAGTCGTAAGCCGTCACCTGGGTGTCGAAATCACCCGCGCGGTCACCAAGCAATGCCCTCGCCTGCGCGTTGAGCGCCCAATGGTTCAGCCGCCCAAAATGGAAGGTGTAGACCAGGCCGTCGGACGAAGTATACCAGCGCGCTGCAACACCAGCGGTAATTCGCCCCTCAGTGTTTTGCCGCACTAGCCCTTCAAAGATGTTGTTGATGATCAGCAATTCGTCGGGGCTTTGGGCCGTGGCGGGGTCAAGCTGCTGCGGGCTTTCAGCCAGCGCAAAAGCAAAGGTTTTGCCGGTGCCATCGTCGCGCGTGCAGGAGGGGAGCATCATAAGGCCGGCGGCAAGAAGCGCCACCAGACACAGCAATGCAATAATTTTACGCATATGACCCTCCTTCGGTAAACTCTGTGCTTTATAGCAACGCTCGTTTCATGCAGATGGTTTGGTATGAAGCGGGCGATTGATCATCGCCCCTACGCAATGTCTTAAAACGTGCAAAACGCATATTTTTTTAGAAAAGCACAGCCTGTAGGGGGCGGCTTGCAAGCCGCCCGTGACCTTAAAGAGATGCTGTTTATCATGCGGGGGGTTGCCACTTCCCTTATGAATCGGTCATGTCGACTACGCCGAACCCCTACAGATCTCTGCTAACTAAAACTCCCGCTCAAGTCTGCCGCAACACTTGGGCCAACCTCTTTCTTTTTCTGCGAGCCAGCGATTTTCTTCTGCAGCTCGGTGTAAAACAGTTCTTCGTCCACCGGCAGGGAAATGTCGCGCCCCAGCCAGCTGCTCAAATATGCCGCGTTAGAAATATTCAGGCCATTGATGCCCTCCTCGCCGCGCGCATAGAGCAAGCTCGAGTCGTTTTGCACAATCGCGCGGGCAAATGCGTTATAGACCATGGCATGCTCGCCGGTCTCCATCTCAGAGGTCTCCACTTCATGGGTTTCGCTTTCCATTGCGGCAAAGCCGTCGGTGCTGGTGGCGATGTGTTCGCTGGTCGACTCTGCAAGCTCTGTGACCATCAGCTTGCCATGTTCCAGCACCAGCTTTGCGCGGTCAAGCGTAATCTCCAGGCGGTTGGTGCCCGCGGGCTCACCTGTTGACGAAACAAACACGCCCGTCGCGCCGTTGGGGTAATCGGCATAAATGGTCACGTCGTCTTCCACTTCAATGTTGTGCCAGCGGCCTGCGTGGCAACTTGCGCGGATATTGCAGGGCATGCCGGTGATCCACTGCCATAAGTCCAGCTGATGCGGACACTGGTTGATGAGCACTCCGCCACCTTCTCCCGCCCAGGTGGCGCGCCACCCGCCGGAGTCATAATAGGCCTGCGTGCGGTACCAGCTGTTGATAATC
>Ga0131853_10017471_pt1 | contig 13060 bp, 12 predicted proteins | sample TergutLab28metaG_FD_92764 | JGI IMG/M metagenome (GOLD analysis project Ga0131853, IMG submission 92764) | Labiotermes labralis P1 segment gut microbial communities from Petit-Saut dam, French Guiana - Lab288 P1 (version 2) (version 2) | ecosystem: Host-associated > Arthropoda: Insects >...
CATGCAAATTTTCTTTTCAGGAATCCGGACAAAAGACATCACTTTGGAAACCATGGTAAAGACCTGGGATAAGATTAAAGTGGATTTTACACAAGAGAGTGTGAAAATGTGAAGTAGATTCAGTTGTTTGAGTTTAGGGTCAAGGGGCGTGTGCATGTGAATATGGCAACAAACCTTCAGTTTCCACAAGAAACAGGAAATATACATAAAACTTTCCTAAGCCACTATTAGTGTTTCAGTCAGGACTCTGCCTCCTTTGCTGTTAACAGTAATTACATTGTTAAGAATTATTGCGCCACTTTTCCGTATGTCTGTCAGTCATTGTCATATACTTATCTTATTTTCACCTCATTGAGACGTAAGGACTGACAGTCACGTGGAAATGATTTACGTAGTCCCAAGATTTGCAATATGTTTATATATAGCTTCATCTCATTACATGTAGCTTCATCTAAATATATGTAGCTTCATCTAAATACATGTAGCTTCATCTAAATACATGCAGCTTCATCTAAATACATGCAACTTCATCTAAATACATGCAGCTTCATCTAAATACATGCAGCTTCATCTAAATACATGCAGCTTCATCTAAATACATGTAACTTCATCTAAATACATGTAGCTTCATCTAAATACATGCAACTTCATCTAAATACGCACCCGTGCCTGTCATATGCTCTACGGGCACAAGGGGCTAGTTCATCTTTATATATTGATACTACGAAAGATTGTTCCGGTCCTGGCAGGTGAATGTTTAGCATTATTGATTCATATCCAGGAGGTTCTGGATTCCATTTAACGCCCAAATGTTAATAATTCTGCTATTTCAGTCTCTGCAAGCAAGCAATTTTGTAGCACATTAAAATTTTGTCACTTTCTTTCATAAACATCGTCCTGTCTGTATTGCTTACTTCTGATATCTCGCTACGTGATACCAGAAACAAAACATTCTGAGGAAAACCTAATTCTTTATAAAGTTGTCATAAATAATTGAGATTGGATTTGAAAATTTTGTCTTATAAATCCAGCATTGCAGTTCGTGAATCGGAAAAGTTCTTGTGACAACATTTATTTCCCCCATTCTCAGAAGCAGCACGGCAGAACATAATTCTGTTGTGTATTGTTGCAGTCTGCGTACCGCAGGTGGTAGAGGCCGAGTTCGAGACTTGGCGTAGGTTATCACCCATGCGCCTACATAAAAACAGACGGATGTTTTTTTCTTCGGTTTTCTCTGATTTCATACGCCCCGTTTCACTGTTTTGCCGCAACTTTAATGTCATAATAATGGTGTACTAATATAAAGTAATCTGTGTCTAAATGCCACTATCTTTGCTCGTCATTGCAGACGGCAAACATGCAGCATTGGCACGCACAATGTCCGTCCTCACAAACCTCATTCTGGATGCCGATAGTCGGAAACGTGTTTTGGGTGCCAAATCTCTTTGGTTGAGCCGTTGCCAGTAACATACCTGAGGTTCACACGGTCTGTGCTTTGTTAGAATTACACGCCATAACAGCGTGCGGATGTTTCTGGGTGATCAGTTTTACTTCGTGAAATGTATTCATGCAGCACTCAACCCCCAATTCGGAAGACACACTACGGAAACTCGTATCATTTAAGGCTCAGTGCTTACTTCATATAGGCTACCAACACGTTTAACATTCTGCACACAGCGTGCATTATGTGACTTCAGGCGCTGTCTCCAAGTGTGTCCATCCGCATGTAACGACTGTGCTGCTGCTGCTGGACGGACATTCGAGAAACATTTTACTTGGCTATTTTACTGAGATCTGTCGAAAAAGTTAAAATTGAGTTAACATTCGACAAACTTACCGGCATATTAGATGAAGAGCTAAGTAGCTACTTTTATATGACCATATGCTGCTCGCTAGCCGTACCACGGTGTAACCGATAACGCTAGAAATCACCGTTATTTCCACGTGCGATTTGCATGATGCTTAACTGACGAAAACCAATACCTTCTATCGTAAAATATTATTATTATTATTCCTTTGTAGGCAGGAACTACATTAAAAATGGACTTCAGAAAGAAAAGATGTGCGGTTGTAACTGTAAAATGGTGGGATTTTGCGAACATAATAATTAAACTTTCGATTCATTTTAGTATTTTACCTTACCCGTTTTCTTAACAGCCCGCTACTGTGCTGCCTGATTTAAAGCTTTCGCTGCGAAGTAGATGAGAGCTGCGCTCTTCTGGGCTGTTACGCAGCGAGTTGTGGCAATTCCTTGGCGACGTTTCGGGGCAACCTATCGGTCCCATCCTCAAGGGTCAAGAATCCAAGAATTCTTGAAGCTTGAAGATGGAGCTTGATCCTTCTGGAATGAAAACGCCGAAGTTAGATTTTTTTTATATATCGGTCTAACTGCAGCGTCAACAGCCGTCATATCAGTTAATTTTAACCAAGAACGTGTTAACATTGTACCAGCCATAGTAGGCCTGTCCATATTATGGCATTTGTAGCTGTTATTTTGTATATATTATATATTTTTAACTTTGCACGTGTGAGATTGTTGTATTAATATTCCTTTGCACTGACATCTCCCTGAGGATGACCACTTATCGCTGAAACTTGTAACAGGGCTCAAGCTTATGTGTAATTATTGTGTGCGAGTGTTGGTGGATGTAAATGATATAGTCAACGCAGTCTGTCTTGAATTTTGTACAGTACAGTACAGTGCATATGTGGTTTCACTGCCGTCATTCACAGTGACGGAAAACTGACTACCTGACACCATGGAGCAAACCCCTTCTCGAGAATCTGACGGTCGTTCACTTCATCAGTAAACTCTCACCCAGTAAGTCAGTTCAACTGGTGACGCTTTTGACTTGTGTACTGGGGTAGCCCACTTTGAATGTTGGCGGGAGCACGACTGTCGTGATACGTGCCGTAGTTTTCTTCAGTCCCCCACTCAAATACCGGTATAATACCCCAACTAGGCCACATCCGCTTATATGCGTCCTTCACAATTGATGAGGATTGTTATCCAATCATTTACACAATTAGGCCATAATTAAACAAACTGAAACAAATAAATAAATAAATATCTATTTCTCTGCCACTTATAAAATCCCAAGACTTAAAACCTATTTATTTACAGCAGTCCGCCACTGAACCCTGTACTGAGCCAAATAAATCCGCTTTACATGCACACTTCTCATTTTAAACTGGTGAGAAATATCTAATACTTTCTATTGAGCAATTTGCTTGAAAATCTGATGGCTGCTCTTAGACACCCAAATTTTCATTATATTGCTCACAACATTCCCGCAACCTGTCACAGTCCTAAACCATATGAATCTACTACTACACTACCATCTGTATCTAGTTACGGCAGGTGGTGTTTTGCATTACCTACTTAAAGTTTTGTGGATATTGGACAAATTCCTGTGTCCGACAAAATACTCCTAAGTGATGAATCCTTGTGTTTCAAGCGTATTTTCTCTTACATATTACAATAATCGAATTTCATACAGTATATGTACCGTCGTATTAAAATGTCACCACCACATGACTGCAGCGTACGATATGGCAGTGGGCAGACAACGCAGTATGCCCTGCAGCAGCCGTCCGTGCAACGTGGTACGATATCGCTGCGCTGACGACATCTATTGCCCGCTCTCCTAACTATTCGAACCCGTTTCCTTCCACGCTGCATTGCGTGGTGGTTTGCTTACAGGAGAAACCAATCGCGTTTACTCCGAGGCACGCGGTATTATAACCTGTTGTGTATACTCATCGTTTTACTTGGAGGACATGTGTGTTTAGACGCACCACCCCGTGTGCCTGCAGATTACAGATTATGCTGTCCTCATGTTAGAAAATCTTCCCTTCATATTGAAAAGTTGGGTTTTCTTCTGTTATGAGCCTGGATGTTTTAATCGATCGTAAGTGTGAATTCGTAAAGTGATATATATATAGGTCATAACTCGATTCACTTCCTGAGCGTGTCCATAACAAAGCCAGAATTCAGGGATTTCAATAAATTTCTGTGTTCATTAACCTTTTAACGCCTACTGGTTACGTGATGTGCGAACTGGTTTAACCTTCAACAACTGTACGCTCTCCCCATACTGTATTGATGTGTTTTGTATTTATCTGAGAACAAACAACGACTTTGCCCACTTAAAAGATAAGCTGATTGGTTTTTATAGTCCCGATAAAAGTGTTTACTGCGAGGTACGAACTGGGCCATTAAATGTAGCACCTGCCATTCGTCTTAAAAGGGTTAAACATGCCTTTATTATTACGAGAATGTATAGTCACCAAACATTCTTCATAATGTTAGGGTATACATTTCACCATTTTGAGTTTGTAATTGTAATTGACTTAAGGAGTTCTTCATACACACCGGAAGTATTACTTTTGGATCATATAAGGATGTAAACCCAAAACGAAAATTACTTTTTATGAATGGTAACATACAACCTGATTAAATTTACTCAGCGCTCAGTAGCGTGGACGGCATAACTGGTGTAACGTCTAGGTAATGGGCTGTACGACAGAGGAGTCGTGATTCGATTCCCAAGTTATAGCCCACACAATCTCCAATTCACTGTCAAAAGGGACTGTTTCTCCAGCGGTAAAGCGGCCGGAACTTGAAGGTGACCACTCGCCTCCATCTAGTATCAAGGTTAGGAATGAATGGAGCTGTACGTCAACTAACCCCATGTGTCTTCATGGCGTTCGCAGAGACACCTTTACCTTTTATGGCTGTATAGGTGAATTATAGTAATTGGACAGCTGATTAAGTTGAAGATAATGTTCTATCCGAAGAGGACAGTAGTGTCAAGTAGCCTGTTCTTTTAGCCTGAGTGTATTCAACGTAATTGCAGTTGGTAGCGACAACCTGTGTTTACTGATAACGCCATGGGCACAGGCTTACATGTATTTTGGGTGTAATCTGTTTGAATCTAGGCTATTCTACGGGCTATCCCCTATGTAGTGTTCTGTTAATTTACGTGTAAGCTGTTTGAATCTCACTTGTTCCACCGGCTGTCCTGTATGTAGTGTTCTGTCATCTTCCTCAGTATTTGAAGAAGAATGCTGGAATAATAGCTTGAGGACCTTAACAACCTCCGTTAAAATCCATGATTACCCTCAATTTTCAATATTCTTCCCTCCTTATTCGACCCTACGTAACGTTTTCAGCTGAAACAACCTCATTAAATTCTAGGGAGTAATAATCACTTAAGATTTGTTTCAGATTTAAATTCCGTTTAACAAACCACAGTTTTAAAATAGAAAATATATTGCAGTTTTAGTCTTGATATATCAGCTCTAGGCCCTACCTATTGTGAGGATACTGTACCTGAGGTAAATTTGGGGTTGTTATTAGATGCTGATAATATATTTCACCTTATCTACACTGAATTTATTGTTCCAATTACATTCAGCTAGGAGGAGAAATAGCCAGTCTCCTACTCACATAATTTTCCCCTTTCACTTTATATATACAATTTGATTACATCGCAGTGTATCTCCCAACATTTCGTCCCCAAACGCAATATGTATAATTCTGTTGTAAAGTTACAGCCCAACTTTGACAAAAGTTACGTCCGTATGTACTGCCGTATCTTCTTTACACAAAGTGTGGCAAGTGAACACGTCATATGGTTGTTCTGCATCTCCGCCCACTTGTTACGTTTATCATGAATATCACATTCTTCACGGAATAAACCAAAATTAAACGCACTGGCTAGCAGTTAATAATAATTTCACGCAAGTGAATAAAAAAACTTTCTGCTCTCAGACCCGGAAATTGAGGAGCAGAGATTAGAACTGGAGGTGTCTTACTGAGAAAGCGAAGTTGTTGTCTGCGTCGAAAGAGATGAATATTGCGCCCGACTGTGCGCTTTCCTTCCAGATAGAGATGTAAGCACGTATCAGACATGCAGTAGTCGACCTAACTAATTCTGAATTCCATTTGCAACTTTTCCCAAGTTAAGATTTCTCCATTCATTAAAATTTCATTTAAATTTAATAGCCTGTGTGTGTCTATATACACGTCTATATACACGTCTATATACACGTCTAAACCCTGTAAACTTAATCCCTATGAAATTACGAAAATAACATAAGCAGAATTCCTTACGTACATTTTACTCTCATTTCTCTTCTCTTTCTACCCGCCATTCTTCAAGCCGTCTGTTTTCTATGTTCGCATCTAGCAGCGACTTGAGACCTGTCTCTCCGCATTAAGGCGGCATGATGCTGACACCCTTCTGTTCTCTTCACCTTACCTTAATGTACGGTGTGTGTAACACAGAGCCCAATCGAGGTTTAATTTTAGTGTCTGTCGTTATGCTCCAACATCTCATTCAAAAATGGGGTGGATGTATTTCCTACGACACATTGTTTCACAACAGGGTGCCACTTTTTCGCTATTGTCCTATTTTTCAAGCACGTTATACTAACACCCGTGTGTTGTGCCCCACACTAACATCTGTAGAAGAGCTTAGTGAAATTTTACATGCACGTCGTGCATGTAATTGTTATTTCCTTCTATCAGCAATGAAAATATAGACTTACGAGATTCTGAGGTGGAAACGAAACCGGCAATACCAATTGCATTGTCCTAACATTTAACCCATTAATGTAACTCAAAGAAATGCGCCACTTTGAAGTTAATTCTCATCTGTAATTAAAAACTACAACATGATATGGACACCCTTAACATCGACTACCATGTTTTCTGCTAAGGAGCTTCATTTTAACGGTTTTGTTCAGTGTTTTGTAAAAATAACATTGTTTGCATGTTGTGAGTTTGTGCTGTAATAAGCAAACCCTACAGAAAGTTATATAGAATTCGGCCACGCCTTATCAGTAATTTTGGGGGTGTGCGGTGGCGTAGTTGGCTGATGAATTGCTCTATAAGCTGGAAGGCCGCGGTTTCGATTTCCATTATGTCAATCGGGCCGCACTATGACCGTGAGGACGACCCAGCCCCTAACAAAAATGAGTATTGGGGCACCTGTTGGGGGGGGGGGGGACTGCCGGTGCGCAGTACTGAAAACCTTGCCACCTTTGTGTGCTGATTGTCTAGAAATTCAGGGAGCCTCAACCTCTTGGAGCCTGAAGGGTCTGGCCAAGCCTGTAAAGGGAAAGCTTTACCTTTTGACATCTGTAATTTTTGGCGACAATTATGAGTATTGGCTACATGTTCAAGGTTGGCATATGAAATTGGGCTTGAAAGAGTGTCACAGACATATATAACTTTTATTTCGTGCAATTGCTTTTATGTGTCAATTACATACAAATATCGGCAGTGTTCTTCTCTTCGAGGGTGTTACTGTCAGTTTAACTCGGTGGGAATCTTTACATTTACGAATTACGGACGGCAGTGAATTTTTAAATTGGGTAATTATTGAGTTTCAAAATTTACGATTCCCCCAAACTGTATTGAGCAGTCTGGTGGGTGGGAAATTATGAAACAACGGATTCTACCTGCAACTCCTTGCAATGCAGAAATGCAGACTTGCTACATAAGGGTGGTTGCGGTCTAATCACTCAACAAAACACAAAATAAGGAGGAATTTACACAGCGGGAAACTTCATAATTTGTTCCCTTCACCAAGTAGTATTAGACTTACCAACGCAGGTGGATTACATGGATGAGACTTACAGCACGCTTAGAGGCATGAGAAATACCTTCATAGTTTGGCGTGAAGATTTAAACCTATGGGACTGCTTGGAAAATTCAAGTGTCGAATGTATTATATTCAGGCACTAATTTCGATCCGGGACAAATATTGTATGAGGATGTAGACTGAATGAAAGTGGCTCAGAATGGGGTCCGTAGGTGGTCTCATGTTAATACGGTGATGAACTTACGAGTTCCATTAAAGATGAAAAGTTTGTTGCCCCGTTGTGGGATTCTTAGCTGTCACGAAGGAATCTTTTCTTCCATGGAGCTCGACGCAATAGGGACGGACAGACGGACAAGCATGAGAGCGACGCTTCTCTGTCTCTCTTCTCACATGGCAAAACCGGGGTTCATATCGCACGCGGCGCACAAAGCTGTAAACTTGTCTGTGTTGGCCTACGATACGAATTCTAAACTATTTGATTTGTAAACATTCAAGTCTTCTGGAATGTTATACCATCTCGATTGGTAAACAGGAACGGGTGTTTCGTGGAATCGAATTGCCTTCATCTTCGGGGTCAAGCAGTCCTAGACAGACTGTTTTGCTTTGACGATGAATATGAAGGCATTATGATACTTCCAAACATCGGTTAGTATAGTCATATACAGTCGACATTATTTAATTTCCCATAAAGACTGACTGTTTACTCGTAGCACCATCGCTGTGAGAACCCCAAATCTGACACAAGTAACTTTAATATTTTTATAGGCACTTTACTGCATTCTCGCTGATGGCGAAAGGAGCAGTTTCTCTGTCATATGTGTAAATGTAAGAGTTACATAAATAAAAGGAGTGGACAGCAACTAACAATATTGTTATATTCGGTTTCTAACGCGGTATTTTTCGTAGAATATGATTTAACGTCAGATGTGTTGTATTTGGTAAACACTGCTTTATAAAAGACTGAAGGAAACAACGTGTATATAAGACTAAAAAATATTTTTATGCCAAAACCTGCAGCACATCTTTCATTAATGAATAATTATTGCCAACGTTTCAGTTGTTATCCATAGCGTTTCTTCTTCCTTGTCTGTTTTCGCATGTATTTATCGCTTGATCATAGCCACGTACACTTGTACAGCCCGCCGTACTGTACAAGACGTGCGTAATTGTGTGAGTTTGTATTTCTCGGAATTAAAGTCCGTTGATGGTACCTTATGGCCGGCACGTGATCGTATTGCTGACGTTGTTGTATGCACCGCAGGATGAGAGTTAGGCAAGTGAATTGTGAATCCGTAGATTACGGGAAATTACGTACCTTAAAACGATCAATGCAGTGGGTGTTGGTACTGTAACTTTTGGTACTGCGTTTGACGCCGTTAGTATGAGCTGCGGAGAAGGTGTCCGCAGTTTACTGGAAAATATTGTACTTCTATTAGCACATTACTACGGACGTAAGTTGCCGTAGGGTACCCGTAGGTACTATACCGTTGTTAGAATGCAGCTACAGAGAAGAATGTGCAGTATTGCTGCATTCGCAAGATCTGTACCACTGGTAGCACACAGCAACTAAGGGAAGTGTTCATGATGAAACCGGAGGTGATACACTGCCGTTAGCGTAGGGCTAAATATGGGAACGTGACAGTCTCTGCAAATGTAGGTTGTGATTCCAGTCTTCAGTCTGGCAGTTACAAGCCATAAATTCTTACTGACGTGACCCTAATGTTAAGCGCCCTTGTCCGAGCACGTTATTACTATAATATGCTCTAGTGAGCGCCTAGCCTGCTTTCCTTGCTTTAATTTGGAAATTTTCTTTTTTGCCTGCCACCACTTTGCGTACTTTGTCTGCTTCACAACGGAAATTGTAGGCCTACTGAAGTTTTTATCATCACAGTTTTTTTATTTGGAAGTTTTTATAAAACTTTTTTTCACGCAAACTTTTAGGGAAATATTTTATCTTTAAACATTTTATATATGTTATTATTTTTAATATATTCCACATATTTTATTCAAAATTTCGGGGGTAAAAATAAGAGTCCAAGATGTAACGTTAACTTTAACAGATTTTATAACTGAGATGTCATTTAGGGTCTACTTGTATCAAATAACTTGATAGTGGACACTTTTTCTCTTAAGCATTTTTGTAAATCGGTGACTGACGATGGCTTTTACAAGCCGAAACACGTAATATGCAGTTTTGTAATAAATTTCTCAAGTGATTGTAGATCTAATCGACGGTCTGTCTTTCATCCAGTATCTCCCACCTTGGACTGCCAGAAGTTTTGTAAATATTCTCTTTTAAAACTTGATATGACGAGCACTTTCACTGTCTGTGATACAAACTAGACAGGTTTACGTGTATTGCTTTAGGACCGTTCCTTTTTCTCTGCGCATCGTTACGTTGTGACATTAAGAGTGAGAATGCTCTTGTCTTGTCGTATATGGTAACAATTTACGGCCTTTTCAGTGCGAATTAATTAGTTAATTTCCCGCTCGGTGTACGAGTAGCAGAATGTAAAGTAGTAGACTGATTAATTGTTTTGCATTTGTGTAAAACTAGTATTTAAGTACTGTTAATATAAACACCGATTTTAAATGAACCCATGTAGTGTTATTTACTCATTAGTCTGCAGAGCTACCGGAAGTACCGATCAGAGGATTTTTGTGAAGTAGCAGTTCTAACAAACAATACTTTATACGCCGTGGCGTGGGTCTGCGGCCACTCGCCTGCTGAGATTGTGGGTTCGAATCCCACCGGGGGCATTGATGTCTGTCGTGAGTGTGGGTATGTTGTCAGGTAGACGAGCTGATCAATCGTCCAGAGGAGTCCTACCGACTGTGGTACGTCGTTGTGTGTGATATAGAATCTTCGCGAATGAGAAGGCCCTGGCCCACTGGGGGGGCTGTCACGCCAAAAAACGAAAAAACATAACTTTATACACCTCAACAAACATGACGTCTGCCTGTATGGACAGTTGGAAGTAAAGCAGAATATTGTGCACGTGTCTACTGCGTGACGTGCTACTGTGAAGCACACGCCGTGTTTTATAAACGGTGATTTTATTTTCACCCTCAGACTTTATCAGTTTTAAAAATATATACATGGTAGTACATGTATTGTAAGAGATATAAACTTATTCAAGGCAATTTTCATTTATTGATAATGAAATTATTTTTAAGTAAAGCACTATCAGAACGTATGCCGGTGACAGTGAATGGGCTTTCTGCCTCTAAAATTGATTATTTAAGCTTGGGTTTAATATGCAGTACGACAGTGAGGAATGCGCTCAGAACTAACGTTCTTCGGAAAACCTATTAGGGCAGTGGCTGGGAGAAAGAGGCATGGAAAAAAGAAAGGTTTTAGAACGTACTGTGAAATTGGTAGGCTAGGCTTTGGTAGTGTAGACTACGCACAGTTGTTTGTAGATAGGGCTTTTATGAGCACAGTTATAATTTATCAGTTTCTTTACGGGTTAAAAATTTCTCGATCGACTGATTAACTCTCAGGGTTTAGAGTAAGAGTCGGTACCTTGTGTAGTTATCTTTCAAGTCAACAATCACAGCAGTAATCTGAAAAAAAAATCTCATTTAACGTCTTTCGCGTTACTTACATAATTTTCGCCTGAAAGTATAAAATGTTATTGTCTCTTCACTCGGTGTTTATGACAGTCAGCGAAAGAAACAGTCTTCCAATTCTGTCAGGAATTAAAGTTAAATTTTCGTAGTTTTCAATGATGTAAATCGTGTGTTGCCATGAAAGTATAACAGGAGAAGCTTTGTGTAAATAAAATAAGCACGAAGGTCTCTAGAACTGACATAACAGTAAAACAAAGGAAGTAATATATGGCAAGCATATATGCCTTTGGTCTAATGTCGAGAATGAGGCTGATGGTGTTAACTAAATACAGAGAGATGGTGACAATCGCTGTGGACGTTTAAATGCGATAAAATCCAAGTCATTTGAAAGTGTGCCACGTAGCCTTAATGAAGATATCTTAATGTATACCTGGTGGTGGAAAGAAAGAGAGAGTTCAGATAACGAGAGAGATAGAGAGGAAGAATGTCTAAGAAAGGGATGGAAGTTTTACCCTTAACGTCTCCAAAAGCTACCCTGGAATGCCCCATCATCAAAATGCTGAGCAGAAGATTCTGAGATGAATTGAGGGTAAGAAGAAAGGAGATGAGGGAGTAAGGGCAGGACAGAAATGGAATTAAGGAAAACGGTGCCGCGTATCCAATTATAACTTGGAAACGAATTTCTCATTTCGAGACAATTAAGCGGCATATTATAGTCACTGAAGCGTTGGAGTATAGGATGGTATAGCAATACAGCATAGCACGGGCGTGGGGTGGGGTGGGGTGGGGTTGTGGGGGAGGGGAACAGCAGCATCGTCTCCACAAATTATACTTTGGGGAACATTATTCCATGATGCTAGCGGTGCTGTGTTGTTGCTGTTGCAGAATCGTCGGTGCTGAGTCATGAAATATTCTGTCTGCATTACTTCATGTGTTCAAATCAAATTTAGCTGGACGGCTACATTTGTGCTGTTCGGTTCGACCACTGCCAGTTATTAAAAGCAGTTGTGTAGCTGCTGTATCGGGTTAAGTCTGACAGCTTTGACGCTTTGACACTTTGTCAGTAACAAAGGGCGTTATCTCCACAATCACGCGGCTCATGCGCAATTAAAGTCTCTTGATTCATGATCACAAATGGCGATCTGTTTGAAGAATCTCGTGGTTGCAGTCATAGTGTACACGGGAAGTTTCCGAAGGGACTGTCGATATTAAAACCAGCATGCATTTGAAGTGAATGAGAGTAGAATGTTGAGTTTAAAAGTTGGGCCTAAGAGGAATAAGGAAGAAGAAGAAGATGGCGAGAATTATATAGAGAGGAGACTTTTAATTTGTACTCACTTTTGATATTCCTAGGTGCACTCTTTGTGTGCCTGAGTTCTTACCCATGTGCCACCAGCAGAAATTGACACTGTTCGTTTTAATTATTCCAGAGCTAATGTGAACTACGGTATTCACATGGATGTGCTTGTTACAAAGTCGAAAAGTACATAGAAAATTCGCAGTATAGAAGGAATTACTGCGAATGGACCAATCATGTGATGGCTTTCAACACGCTTGGTCTGGCCCTTAGGCCACAATCATTCCCTCCCACGAAAAAGGAAAGAACACAAAAACGCATCCAGTGCGCCCTCCCTCCCTCCACACGTTTTGTCTTCCATTTTAGATTCTATAGCCCATAATTCTTATTCTTGGGACGTCGTTTTTATTGGCTGCTGGGGCACCACTGGCTGGTCATCCTTCTCCTCCGTCCCCCCCCCCCCCCCAATTTTTTTTTTTTTTTCCTTCAATTTTTTTTTCCCCATAACCACCCCCCCCCCCCAAAAAATTTTCCTTATAAAATTTCAAAAATAAAATTTTTTTTTTTCTTAGCCCAA
>Ga0131853_10017472_pt1 | contig 13059 bp, 7 predicted proteins | sample TergutLab28metaG_FD_92764 | JGI IMG/M metagenome (GOLD analysis project Ga0131853, IMG submission 92764) | Labiotermes labralis P1 segment gut microbial communities from Petit-Saut dam, French Guiana - Lab288 P1 (version 2) (version 2) | ecosystem: Host-associated > Arthropoda: Insects >...
ACAAATCGGAAGGTCGCTGGTTCGATCCCAGCTGGTGTCAGTGGATTTTTCATTGACATAAAGTCCTTCCGATCGCACTATGGCCCTGGGGTCGACTCAGCCTCTAACAGAAATGAGTACCAGTAGCATATCCTGGGGGTAAAGGCGACCGGTGTGTAAGGCTGACAACCTACCACCATCCTGTGCCGTTGTCACGAAATCGGGGAACCTTAAATTCCTGGAACCCTTTGGGCCTGTTCAGGCCTGTAACGGGACTGATTTACCTTTACCTTTTTTTGCCCTGTTACCCTTCTCAAAATAAGCATGTGATGTGAAATGGAAGGTTTCAGGTATTTAGGTCGACCTGTATTGAGTTGTGAATTTAACAGATTTTTCAGTGGACAGAAGTGTCATGGAGGCCAGGACTCTATCCCCTCTCCAACATGTGGATACCAATGACACTTCAAACAAGATACCTAAATAACCTGGCCACATAATTAACGTACACTTTATCAATGTGAAAGTTGTCACGTAGGCACGGTACTCCCAAATATTATTTCACCGAAAAAAACTGCAGTATGCAACCATCACGAAGACCATAATCTAAATTTAATTTCTGTATTTACCAGACACAGATGCTCACGCATTTGTTGAAAATTTGTCACAGCGCATATACTCTAGAAAGTTACATGAAAATTACTGTTATAATACCTTAATGCCATGGTTGCTTGCTTCATGCACCAACTTGTTTCTCTGGCTAAAGCAAGAGACGATAGTGTTCCATACAGAAAGTGGGAAACAGAATTTACTCTGAGAGGAAACACAAATATAGACATAGATACTTTCACCCTCTGAGGTTAAAGAATTGCCAGTAACCATCTTCAGACTTGAAGAAAGGGATTCCAGCGAGAGAGTTACAAGGACAAATTAGGGTACTTTAACAAGAAAATTGGACGGGATCGAATTATCTTTTAATATTCAACGAAAACATCAATTGTATGGAATCGAAATTAGAATTGCCTTCAGTTCGCTTGAAAAGTTTGCGTTAACAGGAAGGGCGACGCATGTGGAGGGAAGGACATCAAGTACGAGATGTCACCATAATGCAAAACATGGAGTTACAATGTGACATGGTTCAGCGAGATATCATTTAATGATTTCACCAATAACGGATGAATATAATTACGTCCAAGGTACAGAACCGTTTATGAGAAGCTAATAGGCGCTTAGGTGGTTAAGAAATCTCCCCTCTTTCTTATTTTGTTCTACACGAAGGTTCATCATCACAATCCTAGTAGAATACTGCTGGATACCACAGTAACATGAACGTAACATACACGTAATTAGTTACGTCATTACCTTTTTTGCCTTCCAGTTCCATTATCAGCACCTTTTGCAATTCTGTGAAAAATCTGTGTCGCAACGTGGTCGAAGAGCGCACTTTCTTCTTGGACATGTCTTGAGGCAGAATGCTTGTCGTATTGATCATACTGCGCATTGAACGCGATTCTCCACAGAGGAACAATGATAGGCTTTCAGTCACACACAACATATATTTCTTTCGGAGCTCAGGCTGCATGTTTCCGATCAATTAACTAATCCATCATCAGGCCTCTGTGCAAGACAGTAACAGTAAAGTATTTGCTGCGTATCTTGTACAGAGGCCTGATGACGGATTAGTTAATTGATCCAAAACACGCAGCCTGTACCACCGAAAAACACACACGTTGCGTCTGACTGAACAACTAGCAATTTTCCACGATTGAGGTGTACACAGCGGGACGTATTCCATTACATCAGTTCTCCATAATTCTGTGCTGCAGCAGGTGTGAAAAATGTAAAATTTTCTACAAAATATAGGAGCTAAATAAAATTAATATAGTTCAACATTTCTTGCGCCACACTGTGTAGCTTGTGTGCCCCCCCCCCCCCCACACACACATACACACACAGGCGATGGACTATAGATATATATGCGTCTGTCTCGAGTTAGCATTTCTTGCGGCGAACATCATCGACCATGATTTTAATATCTTCCCGTATTTTGGGGAGGTATCTGGAACCAACCAACTCCATGGAGGAGAGTCCTACTTGAGAAGCTGAAATCTTCTCAGCTATTCAAGAAATTCCATGTGTTATGAAACTCGAAGGTTCTTTACCGCGTTCACGAGACCCCGCCACCTGTCGCTATCCTGAGCCACATCAATCCAGTCCTTGCCCCCATCCCACTTCTTGAAGACCCATCTTAATATTATCCTGCCATCTAGGCTTGGATGAGTAGTCTCTTTCTTTCAGGTTTCCTTGCAAACTCTCCTCTCCCCATACGTGCTACATGCCCCGCCCAACTCATTTTTCTCGATTTGATCGCCCAAATAATATATGGTGAAAAGTACAGATGATTAAGTTCCTCGTTACGTAGTTTGCTCAACTCCCCTGTTATCTCGTTCCTTCTAGGCCCAAATGCCCTCCCGAGCAGCCTATTCTCAAACATCTTCAGCCTACGTTCCTCCCTCACTGTGAGACACCGTATTACACACGCATACAAAACGACAAAATTATAGTTTTGTACACCTTAATCTTTATATTTTTGGACAGCAGATGGAAAGGCAAAAAAAATCTGCGCCGAATGATAGCAAACATTCCTTGAATTCAAACTGTCCTTAATTTCTTCCTGAGTGGAATTTTGATTCGTTAGGGTTGTTCCAAAATATTTGAATTGTTACACCTTGTTAAAGGATTTATAATCATAATTTATTGCACTCTGATGTCGATTATTTTGAGCTCGGTATATGGAACACCAGGTCATTACTGAACGCCCGAAGAACTTTTAAACTTTCTATAAGTAATTTGGTTCCACTCCAGGCTACTAGAAACAAGGCGGGTTTCCTGGGCCAGCTCGTAGAAATTCGTTGGGACGTATTTTGAACTCCGCTCTGCTCTCGTCGCAAAAACAAAATGTAGCATTTAAATATCGAGGAGAATATCACTGTTTATTTTAGCCCAGCTCTGATTCCTACACCTTGGGGAGTTCTGATATGATAACAGTTTAAATCGTGTTAGCGCTACAGAACCAGATGTGATGGAACGGGACAGGGTATTTTATTCATTCCCTGATGCGAAATTGTATAATTACCTTATTGATAATTAACATAATTAGTGAAATTAATAATGCAGTGTAGGTACTTCTTTGCGAAACGTACGTTAATTTGCAAAGAAATACTTCCTGCTAAACGGACAAAAAATTTTACAGTTTTTTAACATGTTCTGTAAACTTTTGCGTGAAATAAATAGGTTTGTAAACAAAGTGGGTGTTAAAAAACATCTTCAGGACCAATATTGCGCATTCAAACTCAAGAGGCTTAATGCTAGAGCATAATAAACCTTAAGACACGCGCTGCACTTGTTTTCTTCTGTCAGCACTTATTGAAAGATTAATTTTCATGAAGATTCCACTCTTGTGGGATATGACGCAGGGTCAGTGTGGAGTGGTCATCTTGGACATTTTGCCCCATGAAGTTGAGGCTACCACAACTCGAAAAATCGGCATCGGATTTCTCAGGGACCAAGTGTCCTATCTCAGAACAGAGTAACATTAACCTTTTGAAACCTAATGTCAACTATAGTGGTCGTAATACACCGCTAACCTCTAAGTTGCATTTTATATATTTATTCAATAAATATAGGTACTGAATGTTTTAAACATGGTATATACTCTCCGTTTTTTTCTCTTCAAAATGCAGTTTGTTTCACAATTCTAACGTATTTGGTTCCTGTATTATTCACATTTTGTATACAGTGTGTGCTAAAATTAAAGAATTATTCCGGTGCCAAAAGGTTAAACTAAACCGCTCCAAAAACCCAACTCGCAATGGCTCTTCGTGTTCTTTTTTTTTTTTACGTTATGTCAGCAGCTAAAGCATCTTTGTGTTCTAATCTGTCGCGTATCCTTGAGGAACAGCAGCAACAGGATACTCATTATCACAGATCTAATGCTGGTGTACGGAAAAACCCCGTGGTTGTCCACACAGTAAGCTGCTGAACTCCGTTTACTACGTTTTAGCGGAAAAGTGTGAAATACCCATATAACACAGCCCGCAGTACAAAAATCTTTCAATTTATTTAGAATTAAATACAATTTCAATATTTATATAAAAGCCTTTAAGCTCACATTACCAGGAAAATTCCAAAAGTAAACACAGTCTGACCCGGTTATAACGACATCGGTTTATGCAACACCTCGCCAACTGGGTCATATATTCTGTTGTACCAATTAATTCCTCACGGTTAACCACAATATTATACCCTTCGGTTAGTATAAAACTCGCTTATAGCGACACTAAATATTCAGTCCCTTTCATGATGTTATAACCGAGTTCGACTGTATTAATAATAAAATTCTATAGAGTCTGTACTTCTGTATATGCTAATCTAACGTATGTACTGTTTTACCGACCAAACACTGAGTTCAGTGTTTCTAATCCCACTTGGGTTGCGGATATGAGTCTATAAAAAATTAGTTCACAATGCATATATTCTTTATTTTTAGCCCTAATAAGAACAGATCAGATTTAATAATACTGGGCTATCCCACAAACGTTCCGCACTGGTTGCCTCACAATTCAGGCACCTACCTTATCGTGGGAAGAACCATGTTGATGGAAGTCGCGTGTTCTGTGTTTTCAGACATCACGTCACAACTTTTTCCACCTAGCGACGACCTTTAAATTCGTAGACGCCAAGATTTTGCTTCGACGCTAGGAACGGATGACAATCGCTCGGCGACGAATTCCCTTGATATAATCATAATCAGCGTAGGTTCTTCAGGTACGAAATTATACGTCATGTCAATGTGTTTTCTGACAGGCCCACGGTTGTCCGCTTTTCTTTTTTGTCTGTGTTGCCCTGTGTAGAAAGAGACTACACTTATCGCCGACTCCCTCCACCGAGGAATCCTACTAAATGTCCACAAACTGTACAATGAGAGGAACAGAGCCTGCACCTATGCACCACACAGACACATACTTGTCTTTATCAATGTACTGTGATAAGACTGTCGTCTGCCGGGAGGGGACGCCGTGTCGTCTGGTGGAAATGTAGCAATATTTCAGACGAACTGCCTGCCGTCATCCCGGAAATGGCAAGTTTATTTGAAATGTCAGTCTACTTCTAACGGACTGCGCGGCGCCACAACCCAGAAAATAGCATTCTTCTTCCACCTCCATGTGAATCTGGGACTCGCGAATGCCGGACGCTGATGAATGAACATATGGGAAGATATGGCTTCCTCAGGGTAGGTTATATGTCGGATCATAAATATAATGAAGATAGGTTATACGACGCATAACGACGTTTCGGTCAACGACGGACAGCACACACGGTGGTGGTCCCATAAGGTTATAATATTGTAATATATCATAATATTATAATACCATTATGTTACAACTGCCTACAGTATTCAGTACAGTAACATGCTGTACAGGTTTGTAGCCTAGGAGCAATAAGTTATACCATACAGTCTTGGTGTGTAGTAGGCTATACTGTACTATCTAGGTTTGTGCAGGTACACGTGCGGAAGACGACGAATCACCTAACGACGCATTTATCGGAACGTATCCCCGTCATTAATCGACGCATCTGTATTTAAAAGAGCTGCAGATAATGTAAATAGGAGTACAGCGCAATACTTGTACAAGGCCTGAGACAGGCGTCTGGGGTTCCAAAAGGTTGAGACTTCCAGATTTCTAGACAGTCGGCACATGAAGGAGGGAAGTTTGACAGCCCCACACACCGGCCGCCTTTACCCCCCACGAAATATTCCAGGCAGTCACTTCTTTTACAGGCTGATTCGACCCCAGGGCCATAGTGCGGCCGGAAAAATTCCAGTAACACCGTCGGGAATCGAGCACGCAACCTTCACGCTTTTGTTGCTGTGAGTCGCCCAATTTTGCCACCGCGTGTTCCCAAATAATACAGAGTGTATTATAATTACTTGTATTACTCATTTATACGCAAACGTTTAAAACAGTGGAAGTGAAAACTTACAGTTCGTTTCCGTAATTTTTTTTTTGTGCGTGGCGCTACAATCCACGTCGGGCTTAGGCCGCCTCACTTTTGAGGTTTCTAGATCACACACAATTAGACACACACACACACGCACATACATGCACGCACCCGGTAGGACTCTTCTAAACGAAACATCGGCTCATTGCCGACGCCGCTGCCTACACAACACAAACATCCACACCCACAAACGCAATTCGTTAAGCCATCTCAATCCCAGCAGAACGCCTTAAATCGCACTGCCACCGAGAAAGGCGACAACGGCTTTTAGTTGCACATATTTTGTGACCGACACGACTTAAAATGCAATATAATGTATACAACTGAGCCATCTCTACAAAATCCATCAGTGGGTCTGCAAGTTCCTTCGATGTTTTTCTGACTTTGTTGGAGATACGGCATCTGCATGGTTCTGTCGACGTTCTAGCGTCGGAGTGCTTGTATCACTTAAACGAATACTTCCTTGTTAACAACAGTTCAGATATTTGCAGTAATTTATATGCTGCATGTTCTTGACAGCTGTGTGTTGGTTACAGCTACACAGTTACTGTACAGCAGCAGTCCCACACACTCCGTGCACCCCGATAAAGTGTTCTAATTCAAGCATATGCACGTCAAACTCGATACAAACAGTTTTCAACCATTACGCTAGCATCACTAGATCTATTAATTGTACTACAATTGCTCATGGCCATTTTTGAAGGGTTGTCATGTTCTGGTAGGTCATATGATACAGGTGAAGTACCTTCTGACCTTACGGGCTGCTGGTTGTTACGATGCGATTTCTCGCTTTCAGGTTCAGTCATGTGACGACCTTCTTCGCAGCAATCACAAGCTGTATTTGTTCCAAACAGTATGGGCTCTTTCAGATGTATTCCATTATGTCCCTTGTGGTACGTATCTACCTGTACGTAACCCAAATCACCGATCGTTTGTATTGGGCGAGCAGGAAGTTGTGGTATCGTATAACTGTTCGGACTTTGGACATAATCATACTGGTAACTGTGGCTGGAACTTGAATCAGATTGCACCGAACTTTCTTCTGCAATAGTACCATCTGAAGGTGGCCCTCGTCTTGTCAAATATAATAGGAACAGGCCAAAGCACATTAACTCTAACGCAACAGCAACCACGATAAACACAGGAACCACATACGAACTAACAGCAACCACCCTGTCATCGGATTTCGTGCATGGCGGGACACTCTCAGAAAGCACACTGAGCAATGGATTTTCCGAGCAGTTGTTGACGAATTCCAGTTGAGTCCACTGAGATACATAACCTGACACCTGATTTTTGCAGGTGGCTTTTGTATCGATCTTCCTCTCTTTACACCACAACATTACGACCCTGAGCTCACAGTCACAACGAAGCAGGTTGCTGGAAAAGTTCAGCGATGTAATGGAGCTTAGTGGAGTTAACAATGGTAAACTTATAGTACGCAGTTCGTTTCCCTGCAGTAGCAGTGTTTCGAGACGATCCTGTGATGAAAACAGGCGGTCTGGCAGTTTGGACAGGCGGTTGAACGATAGATCGAGGAACTGGAGTAATTTTAGATTTGAGAATACATCCTCATCCAGTAAACGGATTAAATTGCCCCTCAGGACAAGGACCTTAAGTTTTTCTAGATGATGAAACACGTCACGTTTAACATACCGGATTCTGTTTCTGGCTAAGGTCAGATTTATAAGGTCAATATGTGTTCTGTTAGGATCCAAATTTTCAGTGCTTAAGACACCGAAATCTTGATTCTTGCAATAATAATGTGTCAAGGTCCTTCTGTTCGATGAGTAATAACCCTTAACCCAGCATTCCCCGTTATGGTGCGTAACTGCAGCAGTGCTCAGCAGAATAACAAGTGAGCCAACCAGGAACCAGCTTTCTCCCCCCATGGCGCTGTAACAAAAATGACAGTGTGTCTAAAGTACGGTCTCCTTTTAATCCCTTAACCTTTTGACGCCTAATGTCAACTATAGTGGTCGTACCGCACCGCTAACCTCTAAAGTTGCATTTTATATATTTAGTCAACAAATATAGGTACTGAATATTTTAAACATGGTGTATACTCTCCGTTTTCTCTCTTCAAAATGCAGTTTGTTTCATAATTCTAACGTATTTGGTTCCTGTATTATTCACATTTTATATACAGTGTGTGCTAAAATTAAAAAAATAATTCCGGCGCCAAAAGGTTAATGGACAATGATAACTGTAAGAATCTTACGCCTTAAAGTTAAATCACATGGCATTTCTTCCGTAGAGTTTTTGTTCCGTTTGGTTATTTGAACAAACACAGATTACTGCACGTTTCAGACATGTTCAGCAGCAGACACAGTGAATATTTTTTACGTTTCGGTATCAAAATATAATCTACAGGCGAATATATCACAAACTATGATAGGCACAATGTATTCGGCAATTTATTAAAAAATAAGTGAATATACTAAGATTCGTTCAATAGTAACAAATACAGTCCACACAAACACAAAACACATAGTCTATAGGTTTTTTTTTAATTTTCTACTACGTGTTTCAGGCAAACACACTGACAATCATCGGGTAGAAAAATACAGGAACAGAAGGAATTCTGCACTTTTCCTTATGTACCTGTACCTGTGACCAACACAACAGGATGATATTGCCCAAAGATTCGTTCGTGTGTGAAGTCACACCCGTGTTAGGAATAGGGGTTAAGCTTTAACGACAGTACTCTTGATACTCTTACGCCTTAAGTCTTAAGGCATCAGTATACTCGTATGTGTGCATCTCCTATCACCAAACATGTCCACAGAAGAATAATCATTTAATAACTTTTATTGACTTATCACGAAACAGAAAGACGTCACGAAGGATGCCGTGAAGCAGGCAGTTAATATTAACCTTTTAAAGAAGAAGCGGTATCTGCTTTATATAAGGAATCAGTCCGTACCGCGCTGTAAACACTTTCCACCACGGTTATAAAAACCAATCTATTAATGACGTATACAGCAAAAGTCGCTGTCTGTTTTGAGATCCGTTCAAAACACTCAACGCAAAGCGAGCACCATGTGGAAATTTTGAATCTTAAACATGGTGGTACGTAAAGAAACTGCTAGGCTTTAAAATGTTTACTCCATCGCATCACAGGCTCTATTTTCAGTTGATAATACAGTACAGCATGTACAGCAGCAGTAAAATGTCTCGAGGTTGATGTCTGTGACTTGTAATCGCTCTTTATCTTCATACAGCTCAACCCCTCGTGTGGTTTTGCTGTTTTATCGTCAATTTTAAGACCAGACTGAATGAAAAATGCTCGCCTGAAAATAACACATTAATATCGGCATACCCAATTTGTAACGTGGAAGCACAGGCACGAGAAAGTGATCTAGCGTGGTGTAGTGCAATCAGCCACGATTTGTTTGCTGTCATAGATCAGCACGCCATTTTGCTACAGCGTGCGAAATTGCGCAACAGGTGGGGTTCGAAATCGTCACGATGATAGGTGTCAGTGCGTGTAGCATGGTTATTAAATAAAGATGTAACTGCTTTACATATTTTAATTTCATAGTGTTGGCCTTATCTTACATCTTCTGACCTCTAATCATGTTTATCTTTCAGTACGTACACATCTATCTGTATCTATCTGTATTTGTACATCTATTACGCTGTAATCAGTTTCCGCCTTCCCTTGATCCAAGCATGTGACCGGTTTGTTACATCAAACGCTCCAATAAACGTACTGCTGCAGGAACGGAGATAATGAGTTTGTTTCGGTAATGTCGCAAATTGTACTTTGGATTATATGTAATTAAGGAGATAAAATAAAAAGATAAATTCGGGATACAGCTATCACACATTTCCAACGCGAGCATTGCATACAAAATTTTGTCGGGAAACTAAGAAGGAAAGAAGAGGCAACAATATTAACCTCATCGTAGATGGCAGGATAATAAAGGATCTTACCGAAGTAGTGAAGATGTGAACTATATTAAAATGGTTCAGCATAGGATCCAGTGGCTGGTTGTGAAAACATTTAGTCATGTTCGCGGTACAGAAAAGGGGCGGAATTTGTTGACTAGCCGGGTGTCAGCTTATCAGGTGTTAGTGGCAAACAGTGTTTCGTATGCCAGAAGGCTACGTCATAATGCAAGCAGACACATTTTGTATACTTACATGTATAAATGTCGACAGGACCAAAGATGAATAATGAAGCAATCTGCACAAGCCACACACTGTATCTTGCGTGGCGACGCTAGCACTCACGACCCATCCACATCCCACACGTCTCCAACCAACAGAACGGCTGTCATGATGAATTTTTCCTTATCCGTCCAGAGCTCCCCCCACCAACTTGCAGCACATGCATCATCAAAATTCCCGATGTGTCTCAAATTACGTCACTTCCACTAACCGTTTAGTTCAGCGTTTATACTGGCCACGTCACTCTTCAATTTAGTATGATCCATATCCATAATCACCCTCAAACGTCGTAATCTAAGTTACTAATAATTGTATAAGATTTATAAACATTTTTTCCTCATGGCACAGCAGCCCCCTGATGGGTGAGGGACTCCTCGTTGTTGAGGCTTCACGACCACACTCGGACACACCGCGCGGCCTACGGGATCAGCGGTTTGTAATAATTACATTAAATAATTGTAATTTAAAGTGCTTAGCCCGTTTAATGTAAAAAATGGAACAGAATAATTCGGTTAAATCTTTCCTACTTAATAATTTGTTGCTTCATTCATTTACATGTTTCTTTTTTAATTTTGAAGCGCCCTGTCACCAGCATCACAAAGCAAGAAGTCACAGACTGTAGTGTTTCATCATTTTCTGCACTTTCTATACATAAATTTGTGTTTATAAAAGTGGCCAGCAGAATCCAGCGCTTCCTCTTGCGTAATGACCGTCTTTCATAAATTAAAATATGGCTTCCACGCGAAGCTACGAGGACGGTTTAAAACTATCAACAAGACTGACTGACAGAGTAACTAACAAACTAACTAACGAAATCCATGAAGTACAGTCCTTCTTGAGAAGCTAATATGTCCCCAGCTGATCAAGATATTTCCTGCGTGTTATGAAACCTAAATGTTCATTATCGTGTTCACAGCAGCCCACCACACGCCCCTGTCCTGAGCCAGATTAATCCAGTCCAAGCCCTTTTTTACGATCTGTTTTAATAGTATTCTCACTTCTAAGTATATGTCTTCCAAGTGGTCTCTTGCCCAAAGCTCCCGGCCACACCCCCCCCCCTCCTTTTTCTTAAATGTTTCACTTCTCTGTCGTACGTGCTACATGCGCAAGCCCATCTCATCTTCATTTATTTCGTCAATCGAATGTCTGGTGAGGAGTACAGTCACGAGCTTCTTCATTTTTCATTTTCCTGCGGTCTCTTCTTAAGGCCCAAGTACCTGTAATATATAAACAAGACATACAGAAAATCAAGTGTTCTAGCTTTTCCGCCTTGGATTCTGGTATAGATGCAAATATTTCGCAGGAACCTATTCCCTCCACCTTCAAGGTAAAAGGAGTATAAACTGACCTCCTCATGGAGGATTAGTCTCTGGGTTTTGAGATTCTGACGGTGGTAAACGTAAATATTGCAGTAGTTTGGGATGTGATTCCGTACAGTCTGGCACTACTGCATGAAACATATTACATGGCCCCACACTGCAGAAACGCCTGATCACAATATTAATTTTCATATCTTTCGTGATAGCATTGAAAATCATTGTAACTGTGTCACTAAATATATTCTTGTAGTGTGTGTCTATTTTGCACGTACGGCCAGTCTGTGCGTGGTTACTCTGATTTTGTTCAGTTCTTTCAAACAAAACCGTGGTTACACTTAAAAATACACCTCGCTCAACATTTCAGGTGTGCGCTAACATTCGTGTTTTTTTTTTCCTCAATCTCGCTTCCTTACCGGATTTTTTTTTTAATCATTCTTCTCATTCCTCGTCAACACAGACTAAAATTACCGCCATTTCCATGTTTCTGTTTTACCCCCGACCGTCCAGAACTATTAGCAATGTAATACCTCAGTTCCCTGAAGCTTGGTGTAAAAAAACATTCCTTAGAAGACTATATCAGTTCTAATCGTATATTATCTCCTTGAATAAACAACACCGAAAACTGTCGACGGTGTTTAAAAATACTCAAACTTATATCAGTATTAAACACTGCAGGTTTCATAAGTATGTACTGTACAACACAACATAATTAAATAGTAAATTACTAGCGCTGTACACGATTCGACACGATTAGTGTCATATTCAACGGTGCATGTAGATAAAGTGAGTTAAGAATTCATTATGACATGAAAACATTGTTAGCACGCGTACGTGTAACTGTTTGCCACAAAATCCCTTCTTATGCATATCCAACAACAGGCGAAATTATAGTTCTGTAAAGTTTAAGGTATACAAAACTATTATTTTGCTCGTTGTTTTGTATGGGTGTGAAACCTGGTCGCTCACATTGAGGGAGGAACGTAGGCTGAGGTTATTTGAGAATAGGGTGTAGAGGAGAATATTTGGGCCTAAGAGGGTCGTGGTAACAGGGAAATGGAGAAAACTACATAGTGAGGAGCTTAAAGATCTGTACCGCTCACCCAATATTGTTCGGGTGATCAAATCGAGAAGAATGAGATGGATAGAGCACGTAGCACATATGGAGGAGAGGAGAGGTGCATACAGGGTTTGGGTGGGGAAATCTGAGGGAACGAGACCACTTGGAAGACCCAGGCGTAGATGGGATGATAATATTAAAATGGACCTTCATGAAGTGGGATGTGGGGCATGTACTGGATCGAGCTGGCTCAGGATAGGGACAGGTAACGGCCACTTGTGAATGCCATAATGAACTTTCGGGTTCCATAAAATGCGGGGAAAATTCTTGCTTAGCTGCAAACCGCATTAAAAGTAAGAGACTGAGTTGGGTGGGACATGTTGAAAGAATGCCTGATGAAAGAGTAGTTAAAAGCATTTATAAATGGAAACCACACGCAACAAGACCGAAAGGAAGGCCAAGATTAAG
>Ga0131853_10017473_pt1 | contig 13059 bp, 8 predicted proteins | sample TergutLab28metaG_FD_92764 | JGI IMG/M metagenome (GOLD analysis project Ga0131853, IMG submission 92764) | Labiotermes labralis P1 segment gut microbial communities from Petit-Saut dam, French Guiana - Lab288 P1 (version 2) (version 2) | ecosystem: Host-associated > Arthropoda: Insects >...
CTCCACGTTTCCCCACCAAAACCCTGTATGCACCTCTCCTCTTCCCCATACGTGTTACATGCCCCTCCCATCTCATTCTTCTCGACTTGATCACCCGAATATTATTTCGTGAGGAGTACTATCAGCAAGATCCTCTCTATGTAGTGCGTTGGTCCTTACTAAGGATTATTAGGTGCTGAATTTTCTTGCTGTTTTCAACAAGTTACACAGTTGTTGGCAAAAAAAAAAGTGTCAGTTTTTTCTGGCAGCAGTCTTTACTCCCACAATAAATAAATTAATTTTTAAAATCTTGGCGGATATGTCAGCTGTAGGGGTTTGAAATCAAAAGCGTCGCCTCCTATTGCTCAACAGGCGCACATTTGACAGTTCACACTTGTAAATGCTCTACTTGACAGTTGATTCTTCGTGTCCGCACTTTGATTAACTGTACAAGACCTACTTTGCTCTGAAGCGAGCGATCTGTTGGCATCCCTACCTGATGTGCTGCCCAGTCAGTGTGTGTAGAGCGGCCGATCCCGCAAGGTGTGTGCGCGCAACCGCTACTGCCGGAGCGCAGCACAGTAGCCAGAGACTCTCTAATTGTCTGTCATTCAAGCAAATGCAGCGGTGAACAGCTAAGGTATTTTTGTGTTTTAAGCTCACTTCAGTGGCTCTCTAGTGGTACAATTACATACTTTTGTGTTGTAAGTTCACTCCTGCAACTATTTATTGTTAGGGTTAACGTAGTTTTACACAACTGTCTCTACTGTGCTATAGTAACAAATGTCACATCTGATTATTGTTCAAACACCTTCTTACTGATTCATGCTGTTGTAAACATTTTTGTGCTTATTCAAGACAAAATTTCTTTATTTGTGCTGCCGTTTATTAGAGTCATATTGTACACTTTACTTCTTCTGGTACAGCACACAACTAACTAACAAACAAACTAACATTAAGCAGAGTCCTTGCTGAGAAGCTGACGAGTCGACAGCAAGTCAAGACCTTCCCAGCATATCATGGAACGCGACGGTTCATTACCACATTCACAACAGCACGCCATCTGCTCCTACGCTGAACAACAACAATCCAGTCCATACCTCCCCATCCTACTTCTTGAAGACCCATTTTAATAATATTCTTCCATCTATGTCTAGGTGCTCAAAGTCGCCTCTTTCCCTCAGGTCCCCCGACCGAAACCCTGTCTGCACCTCTCCTCTCTCCCATTCGTGCCACATGCCCTGCCCTTCTAATTTATCTTGATTTGATCACCCGAATAATCTATAACACAGTGTAGTTGTAATTAGAACAAGTGGGCAGTTTTTTTTAAGGGCAGTGGTCTATTGAAGTGGAAGAAAGCACAACACCGAAGATAAATAGGCCTAAATAACTTTGCCAGAATGTTGATACTTGACAGATAATTATAAAATTATTTGTTTCACTCAAACACAATAATATTTTATTGTCTTTTTTTAACTTATTGGTGACAAGTTTCGATCGTTGGACCAACATCAGGCCATCTTTACAAGAAGTGTAAAACAGGTTACACGTAGCGCACAATGTGCCCTTCGTGTAACCTGTTTTGAACTTCTTGTAAAGATGGCCTGATGTTGGTCTAACTGATCGAAACTTGTTGCCAATAAGTTAAAACAAGACAATAAAATATTGTTGTGTTTGAGTAAAAACAATTTTATTATTGTCTGTCAGTTTTATAGCACAACGGGTTGTCCTGCACAAAAATTGATGCTGGTTGACGTGGGATTTTAGATGTTTGTGCTGTAAATTGTCTTTTGGTGCGGTGAGTGTGGAACTGGGATGGTACGAGTCAGTAGTTCGTGTCTGTGATTGGCAATTTCGATCGGTAAGCGGACTGCTATTGGTTATTTTTTATCATTTATCATCTGTATGAAAGGTATTTACAGGTACATACCTGAAAAACACAATGTTTTTGGGGGGTTGCAGTTTTGCAGCTGTTCTGTATTTACAATTTGTGTTACATGCAATGTTATTTCCTGTGTTAAATGTTTTGTACTTTTACATCAGCACTTCCCGAAGCACGTGTGCAGAGCCCAATATGGCTGTTTTCTGTGCTTTTGATTTCGTGCCTTCCAGCTGTGTTGCTCAGTTACTTCCTGAATGATTGTGAGACGTTTACAGTTGCCCCTATTTTGACTGGTGTCACCTTTTTATACAGTCCACTTTCCCCGTATTTCTAATGTTAGATCTTGGTATTTAAAATTTTTCTTAGCTTCTTTCTTTATCACATTTCTGTCTCACGATACTGCAACATCTATTAATGGGTTTCGTTTTCATCGTTACAGATTATGATGTCCGGCTTACAGTTAGGGATGATTCTGTCGGTTTTTAACTTGTTGACTTCACAACATGTTTGCCTAACTTTCATGACTTGTTTCGACTAATTTTGGTGCTTCTTCATACCAGTGATCATTGTTTAACCAATTAGTATTACACAAACGTACGTCAGCACAATCTATTTATTCTAGAGTATGGCTACATGTTTCGACTAAATGTTAGTCATCTTCAGACCCCTACAATTTCGTTGGTAAGGAAATTGTAGGGGCCTGAAGATGACTAACATCTAGTCGAGACATGTAGCCTTACTCTAGAATAAATAGATTGTGCTGACATACGTTTGTGTAATACTAATTGATTTTCAAGCACATCGTGATACCTTCATTCAGCTCATTGTTTAATTTTACAGCTCTTTCCTAGCATTATTATTATTATTATTATTATTATCATCATTACTATTACCTTTATGCAGGATATCTACAATTACATGCCTGAAACAAACCATGTTGCTAGGGTATACATTGTTGCAGCTGTTCTGTGTTTACAATTTGTGCTACACGTAATGTTATTTCGCCCGTGAAATATGTTATGTTCTTTTGTGTTAGTACTTAGTATCCACTTAGTTTCTATGTAGATTCTAAGAAGATACAAGTCAAATTGGATACGACAGAAGACCTGCGCTCTTCTGGGTTATTACGTAGCGAGTAGTGGTAATTAGTTACCTACATAACAGTAATGAACACCAACAGGATGTCAAAAATAATGCTGAATTAAAGACCAAATGGACGAAGACGACTTGGAAGGCATTTGAATGGGTATTAGACGAGGCCGAAAAGGTCTATCAAGGTCTAACTGGTGACGGGTGGTGGTGATGATGATGATGATGATGATGACGATGACGTTCAGGAGTGTTTGACAAAAAATGGCCAAGGAAGATTGAGTTTTGTGAAAATGGGTGCAAACAATGTCATACTTTACTTACGGGCTTAAATTAATTTATGCATGTTAATTTCCACATTCATTGACTAATTTGTATGAAACTCCGCATAAAAAATTCGGCACAGGAAATGTCAACAAACAGTGATTGCATATCTTTATCGTCGCACCGTGCATTTTGTAGTTTATTTAAGTAACACCAACAAATGCACACATATAGTCTTTAATAATCTAAAATTTACTTTAAAACGCTTAAAACGCTCCTACATGTTTCGATCATACGATCATCCTCAGTGAGCATACTTTGTTCCTTGCTAAAGTTACAGTTTAAAATACTCAAGTGATTTACTTGGTTATGTTAATTTGGTGCTGTGGCAGCATGCCGTGTGTTATGTGTGAGTCGTACGGTGTTCGGTTGAGACCGACTGTCGATGTGCTTGTTGTGCCGTATAGCGTGAGACTCACACATAACACACGGCATGCTGCCACAGCACCAAGTTAACATAACGAAGTAAATCACTTGAGTGTTTTAAAGTGTAACTTTAGCAAGGAACAAAGTATGCTCCCTGAGGATGATCGTATGATCGAAACATGTAGGAGCGTTTTAAGTGTTTTAATGTAAACTTTGGACTATTAAAGACTATATATGTGCATTTGTTGGTGCGTTACTTAAATAAGTAACTGCATAATTGTGAGATTCGTAATAATAGACCCCATGAAAGCCATACTTTATTTAGGAGTCTGAGTGAATTTCTATCCAATTTTTTCACGTTTATTTTCCGATCTGGGTGAAATTCCGCATAAGAGATTGGAACGTAATGCTGCTGAGCAATTTATGAGTTTCATGAAAACTGGTGCAGGGAAGGCAGTAGTTTTCTTGGGGGGGGGGGGGGGCGAAAATTTAATTACTTTTTTTTTTGCGCCACAAAATTTTACGAACGATACTTTGAGAGCAATGTACGCCTCGGCAAGTGTACGTAATAGGTCACAGAGTGCGCACCATTGACGATGTTGTTAACATTTCCAATTAAAACCATGCCTCTCATTCTCATCTTCAATTGTTGTCATCGTCTTTGATTCCTTTACCCTAGTCTCCTCCACCTCTGGCTGTCGAAAACCACTCTCAATTCAGAATTTTTGTCTTCAAGGCGGAGCTCTCTGTCCAGGGAGACGATTTCACACGGCAGATATGGCACATGTATGCGACATTTGAAGAGTTTATCGACACCCACACGAGCTTCGGCAAGTTCGGAGAGGCCGGCGAAAACCCTACCCCGGCTGGGAGCAACAAAACAAAGAAGGATGATTTGGTTGGGGCGGCATCCCGTCCTCAGCAGCGTACCAGCAGCAGTCGACGCAGGAGCAAACCCGGCCACAGACAGGTAATAGGTGGCAGTGCACTTGAGCTGGCTGTGCCAACCCGAGAGATGGCAGTTTCTGCACCCGCGACTTCTACCACCGAATTCAATTTCGAGACGACATGGAAAATGGGCAACTCGAAGGACGATATGAGCCTCATTTACCGACGCCCGCAGCACCACCGATGTCGTTCCCGCGTCAGTCGTAGGCGGATGGATATTGCAAATCCGCTCCTCGAAACAATAAGTGCAATCCAAGACCCTTGTGAGTCTGACGACCATGATTTCGGAGATTCAGGTGCACAGTACTATGGGGCAAAAGAAAATCGTCTTCCCGGTTCTCGATTTTGCTCGGATCCCGATAAAGATTCAGTCGGATATGCAGGTTCCAATTCGATTGACTCTGGTTACAAAAGTTCATGCCCTACTCCAGAGCCAACAGATGGTTTGTTTTACGGGAACGAACCCGGCAGCAAACGCAGTTCTATCGCTAGTCAAGGGAGCCAACAGAGTCAGAAACCGCGGATCGCCATGGGGACCAAAGTCATGAACAGGCATTCGCATCCTCAGTATGCAGGTCGGGACTTGGACCATCTCATGTACCTGCGCCAGACAATCCTCAGCGCGATGCAGCGCTACGAGCAGCATGCAATAAATTCCTCTCCGAGTGCAGGGTTCAGACCGCGCAGTTCCAGTGCCAGCAGTCCCGGTTACCGTTCTGCCAGCCCTGGTCCGAGCTCAGGAGGTCCTGGTTCCAGCCCCCTGCCTCAACGGCGACCCCACATGGCAAGTTGCCCCAGCTCAAGAACACACAGTCCCTGTTACAGCAGCGCGAGTAATGGTAGTGGTAAGAGTTCCCCGGGCTTCCATCGTTCTCGTCTCGCCACAGCCGAAGAGGACATAGACACCCTGTTGTACGGCAGAGTAGAGGACATCCCGTGTGGCTACGTCGCCATGATGGAGGACAAGTACAAGCGGAGCAGAGTGGCGCGCGTCAAGAAGCTCAGAGGTAATAAAACCGGTCGTACATCTGATGTAGAATCGCATTTCAGTTATTAGCACAGACAGTGGTGCTGGAGGAAGTTGGTGTCAGGTGACATGAACAAGTGTCTAGGCTGTTTCCGCTAAAGATGTAGGCATGAAAGGGAGGGGTGCAATGCGTATGATATTGCAAGTGACATGCGCATTTCGCCATTTCATGGCAGTAGTATATGCGTAAACTTTAATCTGTATATAGGTTATCACTCCATAATGCCCTTGTGGAGGTAACTAGACGCGTTCGCAAAAGTGCGAAAAACAACTATGGGTTTCGTCATGTCCGTCTGTCAGTCCGCATGGACGGATTTTCATGAAATTTGGTATTTTAGTATTTTTAGAAAATAAATCGTTGAGAAATTTCAAGTTTCACTAAATTCACACAAGAATAATGGGTACTGGCCCTGAAGGCCAACATACATTTTTGAACAAATCTCGCTCGGTTCTTCTTAGAATGAGAAATGTTTCAGACAAAAACTGTAGATGAAATCAAAACACACCTTTATTGTTCAATATTTTTTTAGATCATGTCTTTATGAGATTATGTGGAAAATTATTGTAGAGCTGGACAGGCCACAGACGACATATGGCGCATGTGCATCGCATGCTGGATAACTAATGCTATAAACACACCCACAGTATGCAGTACTTATTGCTTTTCCTGTGCAACAATGGTTGCACGAACGCGCTTCATTGTTGCGTTATACGTCCATTGCCTGTCTTGTTTTATATATTATGTGCACTACCACAAATTACGATTTTCTGCGACCTCTCACGGAGAGGTACTGCCTGTGCACAGTCCGTGTGAGAATAACACTACCAACAGTCGATATATAAGGACATACACAACAGCTCGTTACACCGTGTTTATTATTTATTGCTCATATATGTTTCGGCCACAAAATATGGCCATCTTCAGGGAGATAACATGTTTCTTAGACTTATACAACGTATATTGTCATTGTTTGTTTGTTTGTTTGTTTTGTCGCGACAGCCCCCCAATGGGCCAGGTCCTCCTCATTCACGAGGTTTCTAGACCAGACACAACGACGCACCACAGTCGGTAGGACTCCTCTGGACGAGTGACCAGCCCGTCGCAGAGACCCCTACCTCACAACACATAGCACTCACAACAGACAAACATCCATGCCCCCGGTAGGATTTGAACCCACAACCTCGGCAGGCGAGCGGCCGCAGACCTACGCCTTAGACCGCGCGGCAACTGGGACCGGCGTATATTGCCACTAATCAGACGTAAATGGTAAAAATGTACCTATTGTTGTGTGTGACTGTATACAACGTTAAAATTGTGTTGTCTATCTGTATTTAGGTAAAATGTTAAAATTGTATTTAAATCGCATTACGCATAAAATATCAAAATTGCGTAATGTGCTGTACCTAAACTTCTGTTTTTTTAATTTGTATAGAGAGATCCCAAGGTTTTGACACTCCTTGTAAGCAATGCGAGTGAATACACTGCAGACTGACATCCCAATTTTCTTTCAATATGAAGGTAAAGATAAAGTGATCCCGTTACAGGCCCGGTGTGGCCCAGAGGGTGGTACAGGTATAGCTCTACTCTTCCATGACCGCGGCACTAGAAGGGGGTGAGTGGTCAGCAGCACGCCCCGGCCGCACTTTACCCCCGGGATAGACCCGGTACCCATTTTACAGGAGGCTAGGTGGGCCCCAGGGCCGGTCTGGACGGGCGGAAAATCTCGTCCCCACCGGGATTCGATCCCGGACCGTCCAGCCTGTAGTCAGTCACTATACCGACTGATCTACCGGGCCCAATTTCTTTCAATATAAATATAGATAAACACCAAAATATACGTTTTTTAACGTTTACATGCAATAAATGCTCCATACGTCTATGAAATTCGTAGATCCTGAAGATGGCCGTACTTTGTGGCCGAAGCATGTAGCAACAGTTAATAGTACATAGTAAGCGAGGAACTGCAAGTGAGTGAACGTTGGACAGTTTCATGGAAGACGTATAACATTAAATTTGATGCTGAAGGATATTTGTCTTGTTAACCTCGTGTAATTTTTAGGTTACTTGAAATCATTTCACATCACCATTAACTTGGCCGAAAGTGCCTTGCATGGGAAGGCACGCGCTAGAAACTAACTCCAGATACGAGAGGTCTATCTACAATTCCAATTCGTCCTATTTATATAACACTGGTTTTATAGTGCAAAACGCTGCTTTTCGACACAAAATGGTTCCACAGCAAATTAATGAATGTAAACGTGAACTTGTTTAATTTTAACTTCATACCATTAAGTGCTAATATTTAACGCAATAACGTCATTATTTCTAACAGTAAACAATGTTATATATACACCTAAAAATGTGATGTTTTGTGCCGAACTATAAAGTGAGCTAATTTCTACGAATTCTTCCATGCGATATCTTTAAACGTAAGTGTTAGGAATGGGCTTGAGAATGGCTAACGCTAGCCGAAACATGTAGCCTTAATCCTTATTAGTAATAAAGATTGCTTGATATGTACTGATTAACACAAGAGTCGTCATTTCTTTTTCGTATCGGCTTGTCATTTGCTCTCATTTATATTTGCATATGGCTAAAAGAAGTTTTTGAAAAGAAAGAGCGCGCTCATCCGCAATGGACCTCACGTCTTGGTAGTGAATAGCGCGCGTGCAGTCTGCAATATCCGCGTCTGAAATTTGTTTACATCAACTGCTATTCAGTGCAAGAAATAACGGTTGTTAAAGTTCACGGAGCATTTAAGCGCGGTTCACAGGTCTGCGTTTAAGAGAATTAAAAAAAGCCCATAGCAAATAACCACTGAGATTAGCTCCCATCTTGATAGGAACTTTTTTACCACAGAGACCTAGGAAATCATCTCATACAGTAATGTGCATAACTCATGAATCACCCTGTATATACACCCACGTAGGAATGTATTCAACAAGTTCTTGCACATAATGTGTAGACTACATTTACATTGATGCTACAATTCGGTGTGTTTAATTTTCTACAGAGAAAGGTCTTGGGGGTTTGGTGGCTCCCGAATCATCGTCGAGCAGCGAGAGCAGCTGCACCAGTCCGACAGGTCCAAAGCCGCAGTCAGGTCGCTTCTCTGAAGTGGCAAAATGTATGCTAGAGATAATCGAAGACCTGCAAAACCAGACACAGCTCCCAGGCCTGGTGCAACCTGGAAGCACTCCATTATCTCCACCAGCACCAGCACCATCAGCTCCAGATTCACAGCTGTTCCCCAACCCTTCGTCGCCTTCAAGAGCTGCGGATGTAGGGATGGAATCCAAGGGATTTGCACAGGCAGGTCTCTGGGGCAATATAGGTCCAGAATTGTCTTCCAGCCTTTTGCAGAGACAACGAACAGGGATGGGGCCCGGGTCAGACTATCACGTCTACGAAGAAATTATGTATGAGCTGACAACCAGGCCCAGATCCGACCCGGGGCCACCACCTCTGCCCGCCCGACCCGACGGTATCTTCCGTACGAGCTCATTGATTAAGAAAGCCTCAACGTCTCGTCCACCATCAAAATCCCATCGGCCGAAGCAACGCAGTAACCTGTATTCCCCGTTACGGGAACCCGGTGTGAGACATGACGCTTTACAATCTGTGGAACAAGAATACCGAGGAAGTGCTGTGGGCATTACTCCACTCCCCAGACTTGGCCAACCGAGATGTATTCTTGGTCCTCGAAATCACCCTGAGCAGGATCGTATCAAACAACCAGAGGAGGAGTATGGCTTCCGTGTCGGCCCTTGAATTCATACTGCCATTTTCATGTTTAATGTGCAGTCTTCAAAGAATATTAATAACAAAGGTCTGTTACAATGGCCTTGATTGCCTTCTGATATTTCTCCTGTTTTTAAATGCCAAGCACCTAAGACTAACCTACTAATTCCTGACATCAGTCAGTGAAATGTTACTGTTGTGAGTTTGGAGGCTTTCGCGGAGGTGTAATTGAGGATTCTGGCCATCTGGGATGCGAAGCTGCGTCGCTGGGCGAATGGTTCTCTAAGTTTCGAATGATCATAGTGCCTTGTTCTTCAGCGTCAACAGTCTTCACGTTCCACTCGACCCTTGAGGATGACGGCAGTATGTCCTTTCGAAACATAGGGAACCACTCAACCAACAACGTAACATTACGTCCCAGAAGACCTGAAACTTCAAGTGTCACTTTTGTTTAGAAATGCAACAGTCTCTTTTGTCAAAATGTTAATCAGAAAGGTTAGGACATACGGTTTCAGTGTTGTGATGCACACACTTACAACAGAACAGGATAGTGACACTGAATTAGTAATCTGCCAGCAACTAGTATCATTTTGTGAGATGTTTGTGAGAGTTGTGTTGGTGGCCTATCTCCAAATGTGTCCCCTGTAGTAGATTCACATAGTCACTGCAAATTAGATTGATACTTGTTGTGAAAGGACTTGGATGATAAAGATGTTTCTTTACCCCATTGTGTCTATTAGGCCCTACAACTACCAGGTGCTGAGCATCTATCAATTGGTTGCACCTACACAGTCCAGTCCTTTAGTGTAGATGTTAGAAACACGATTTGTGTATTATTTTTGTGACTCAGATTTTCTGTTGTAGTAACGTTGTATATTTAAACATTTTTTTCAGTAACATAATTTTTTTTTAATGCTATCCAAACTGACGGTCTTGGATTTAGGCCTTCAAAGATGAATCATTATCTGTTTTATATAAGGCTTCAGTGCATGCCATGCAGTAAACACACTCCACCTTTGTTATTAAAAAAAACCAATCAGTTAATGATGTATAACGTAAAAATGGATGTTTGTTCCGAGAAGCAGAGAAGTATAAAAAGCGTACAACACAGAGTGAGCACCATGTTAAACTTGGTGGTATGTAAAGTAACTGCTAGGCTTTAAAAAGTTAAAATATTTATAACTTGAAGAAACATAGCACAACAAATGTTGTTGTCTTTTGACAACATTTCGGTAAGCAGCTGTTTTTGACTGTGTTAGGTATGCCAATCACAGGAAAGGAGTTGTGGGATTTAAGGTTCTCAGGGTGGTGTTACTGAGGTCTTGAGTCTTTTAGGGTGTGATGCTGTGTAATTGGGACTGTAACATTTATTGAAAACAATAAAGAGGTGCTTCATTGCTGGTAAAATATCACCAAAAGTGAAACTGCTATAGAACTGAACGTTCATCAAGTACCTTCTAACAGAATATACTTGCTGTATCATTTTGCACACCTTCTTTTGCTACAGGAAATTGTACCAACATGTTGTAGTAAATATACTGAAAGGAATGCATTCCATAATTGAAATTAAATATGTAAAGTTCTGTGAATATTAAGTCATAGCAAGTGTGGTTCTATATACTGATTTGACTGTTGATACATATATCTATTGAGAATACAAAATATTACTATAATTTAAGCCAACAAATGCACACATTTGTATTAGATTTACAATAATATTATAAAAACCACTAACTCCTACATGTTGCAGGCCTTACTGGCCCATCAAAATGGAGTACAAAATCTGTACAACACAACTGCTTGATGTATTGGTCCCTTACCAGTACAAGAACTATTGAAATTCTTCAGTGTAGTATATATATATATATAGCAAACCAAAATGTGCACCGAATGTTAAATATAAATATATGAACATTAAAGTATATGAATTTTAAAAATGATAACATGTAAAAAGTTCGGTAATTTACAATTATTACATGCATGTAATAATTGTAAAAGACTAAATATTTTATAAATATAGAATAAATGCCCTCCTCTTCACTTGGAATTTAAAGCCATGTGAGTAGAGTGAGGTAGCATGGATAGAACTTATACCAAGAAGCCAATTTTATGCCTCATCACAATGTGATAACTGACAAAACACAGACAATAGCAGCAACATAAGAAACAAAAGAGACTACTTCCTATACAATAAAATAAGCTGAGACTAGGATTTATATAATTGAACGAAGTACAGCAAACTATTACTACTGCACAATCAAAATCATGAGGTGCCACAGAATTCAGTACTTCCCTTCATGTGCAAATCATTTCAGCCCCACTTTGCTAGAATGATTTTATAGGTTAAATAGGAGTTAACTTTCATAAAAAGAAAGATTGAGTATGCGGTGTTGCAGTCAGTTGAAGCACTGTGCTACAAGCCAGAAGATCATGGGTTCCATTACGAAGGGAGTAATTGGGATTTTTCATTGACTTAATCCATCTGGCAGCACTATGGCCCTGGGGTTGATTCAGCCTCTAACAGAAATGAGTACCAGGGTTGACTTTGGGGGTAAAGGCATCTGGTACATAGGGCTGATAACCTTGCCATTTGCATATGCCCATTGTCCAGAAATTCTGAGAGCCTCAAAATCCTGGAGCCCTAACGGCTTGTCCAGGCCTGTATAGAGATAGCTTTATCTTATGAGAAATAATGAAATTTAGAGGGCCAGTTATGAGTATTGCATCATTCCACATGTTAAAGTATGAGAAATTAATGACATTCTATTTTGTTTAATAATTTGAGTAGTGGAATTAGAACTGTATAGCAAAATTAACACAGATAACCAGTTTTGTACTGCCACTTTTAGGTAATGAACTGGGTTTAATATTAAGAAGCATTTTAGTTTGATAGTAGTGGAACTAAATGTGAACAAATTCTTATATGAGTATACAACCAGGTGACAGTTTTACAGGAATACAGTTTCTCAGGTAAAATTTCATTCTCCCCTGCCAAATAATTGATTATACTGAATTCTTTATAATGGCTGACTGAGGTCTGAAAGAATTTTAACTGTGCAGCACTGTTTTCCCATTCTCCAATAGAAAAGATTCTTATATATTACAATGTATTGCAATTTTTCATTCTTGAGAGCAAAATACATCAAGATAGACTTACTCAAAGATCACAAATAATACATACCATATCATTGAACAATATATGTCCACCTTAGTCAAAGACATTTTGAATTCATGTGCTTGTTATGCATATAAACCAAAAAAAGAAAAATAAATAAAGTCACTCACCAAAATACAGCTAGGTGCTTTATAATATACAGATGGTATGTGGTGCAGAGACATATTTCAAAGTGTGGATTTAGCAAGCTGACATGTATATCCTTCATGAGAAATTTGTGTTATATGATATACACAATAAACCTTCACATCAAAATAATCAAACCTGTGTGAAATAGAAGCAACCCAACTGTAATTATAAGACCAGATTCAGCAAGTATTAAAAGAATAATATATTTGATTTGTATGTGGGTTACATGTACAGATTTAAAACCACAAGATTTGTGCGTATGTGTGTGCGTGCTTGCGCACCCCCCCCCCCCCCCCCCCCCCCCCCCCCTCCCCCACCCTCCCCCCCCTCCCCCTCCTCCCACCCCCCCCACACCCTTCCACTCAACACCTCTATTTTCCCACCCCCCCCCCACCCCC
>Ga0131853_10017476_pt1 | contig 13058 bp, 12 predicted proteins | sample TergutLab28metaG_FD_92764 | JGI IMG/M metagenome (GOLD analysis project Ga0131853, IMG submission 92764) | Labiotermes labralis P1 segment gut microbial communities from Petit-Saut dam, French Guiana - Lab288 P1 (version 2) (version 2) | ecosystem: Host-associated > Arthropoda: Insects >...
TAAAATTTCTCTCACCTCATACGCTTCGGATGAAATCTATGGCATTATATTTTCCAGCTGGACTGAAGGAGACTCTAGCTGGGTTGAAGGGTACGTTGATAATAATGCTAAGACTATAACTTTTGATATTCCTGCAAATATGCTTGACGCTGATGGATATTATATTGATGAAGTGTATGAACTTTGGTCTGAAAGTAATGAAATTGACATCTTCATAGACGGAAAATGGGTTCCACTGAAAGAAGGTGAAGAAGCCAAAATAAAGCATGGCATGCTTGTTCGTGATAAATATGGATCTACTTCATATAAGATTGTTTTCATTGATAGTACTGCAATTGATAAGACTGAAATTGTCAGGCTTGCTATGGATGATTATGTAGGAAGAATCAATCAAAATAATCAAACGATTACCTTCGACATCCCTGAGAATAAGCTTGAAAATGGCACATATCAAGGTATTATCACCACACTAGAAGCAGGGAGTAACACAGTAAAATTCTGGGTTGCTAATAGCGAATGGTCTCGCCAACTAGGGGACTCTGCCGCTTTTAGCTCTGGGGATAAAGTATACGTTGAAGGTGGTAAGGAATATACACTTGTGATTAATGCGACTACAAAGCTCATTCACAGTCTTATCATCGGGGATTTTGCAGGTAGCATTGATCATAATGCTGCAACAATTACTTTTAGGATCCCAGAAAATCAGTTGCAAAATGGGCATTTCAGAGGTACACTCACAGAAGTTGTAACTGATGAAGGCAATACAGTTCGGTTTTGGGTTGCTAATAGTGAATGGCCACTCTCAGAAGGCGATACAGCAGGATTTAGCTCTGGAGATAAAGTATATGTAGCTGATGGTAAAGTCTACACCATTAAAATTATTCAGTAATATTGTTAATTTATAAGGGTAGTATCACTCTTGTGAGTGATACTGCCCTTAATGATCATTTTCATCAGTGACTAGGTAAATTTTTGTTACCCCTTTATCTATAGCAACTTCTATTAGTTTTTTTAGAATTGCAGAGCCATATCCCCGACGCTGTAAAGAAGCAGTTAAATATCCGCTTCAATCAAATTAATATATATTTTCACTATCTTTTAACTACCATAGCTGTTTTTTCTTTGCGAATATTGGGTCAATATCACCCTCAACTGTATGCCTTTGAATTTCTTTAGCGATTGCCCTAATCTTTTTTTCATGTTCATATTCGACTAGTTTTTTACCATTGTATTCCCAAACACCTTTTTTGTGGAGTTGAACAATTCGCTCCATATTTTTAACATAGGGTTGTAATGCAGTATTTCCAGTGATATTCACAATTTGTTTGGCTGTATCTAACGCTTTTTCGCATTTGTTAAGAGCTCTGAATCGACTGTGGCGCATAGCTACTAGGATATAACACTTATCCAGTAACCACGTAGTTCGTTGTTCTTGGCACATTTGCATAACGTTTTTGATACAATCAAAAGCATGCTGCGAGTTACCTAATGATATATACGTATATGCAGAGTTATATTCAACAACCATCCGCAATTCCATTATACATTGTTCCATGTGATAGTCGTATGGATCAAGCTTTGATTTTAGTTGCTCTAACTCTTGCTTTGCTATTTTGCACATCTTTAACGAATCTTCAAATTTATTTATTTCAGCATAATAAACAGTTAATTCATTATAAATTAGCACATTCAAAGCTAATTCTTCCACTTTTGAATCAATTTCTAATTGCAATGCCCATTCAAAACCTTTAAACGCTTGCTCGTGACTCTGATCAAGACGATAATAACAAATGCTTTCCAGTAAACTAAGAAACTTATGATTATCACACAAGCGGTTTTTCAAACACTTATTTTCTTCAAGTAATTTTATAATACCTTTATAATCAGAACGCCACCTCAAAGACTTTGCTCTTAAAAAAAAAGAGTTAGCAAATAAATTTGACATCTTTATACATCCCTTTATTGGAATATTTATTACTCTCGTGTTATTATTAAATAAAAAACAAGGAGGAATGAATTGTAATGGAAATTATTGAAATTATTATTCAACCATTGGGCAACGCTGGACCTTATGGATAAGCAAGCATACTTATGTCCATATTACAATATCTAGGATTTAAAGTAAAACAATATTTTTTCTATTAAATATTTTCATCATTTTTCGTTGTAAAATTGTCTCGAGAAACGTTGAAGATTTTTAGATTTGAATAATTTTCCACCAAAAGCTATAAAATTTTCGTCATTATTCATTTAGAATCAGTAAGGTATAGACTTGCATGGTGGTGCTTTTCCAATCAACCTCTTGTACGGTATTAACAAAGTACAGGAGGTTTTGTTTTATTTTCCGTGATCAAAATGTGACCGAAATATATGGCAAATGCACGTCAGAGAACAGAAAAACACACCCTTATACATAGGGGTGTTCATTTTATCAAGTTCATAGATGGATTAGAGCAGTTGCCAAAAGTATGAATATGCCCAATTTGTTATTTTATCTCAAATTCAGCAAATATCTCTATCGTTTCTTTATTTTTCATAAATCCATATTCATCATACTGTACGTTCATATCCATCTCTTTAACTACTCGATAGCGCCCTGGTGTTAATTCCCCATGATGCCCTTTTAAATCAATTGTTTGTTCGTAAGATTCACCAGTTTCTAATATATACCCCATGAGAAGCCACCCTAAATCAGAATCAGGATCGAATGGTACTTCAATCCATTCACTATTGTGAAATCTCTGTAAACGGTGCTCTGCTCCATGATTTAATGCCTTTTCTGAATTATTCACGTAAGTTACTGTTAATTGGGCACTCCCAGAGTGAAAAGTCGTATAAACATCAACCATAGTATCCTCTTCAATTTCAGTGTCTGATGGTGCTTCATTATTTTTCTCTTCTATACTTTTCTCTTTATCACTTGCGATACTTGGCTGATTATCTGGAGCGCAGCCACCTGACATCGCTACAAGTACCAAAATAAATGGAAAGATATATTTCATGAAGATCCCTCTTTTGATGTGTAAACTTTATTTCCATTAACATTCAATATCTAGTCAGCCCTAGTGCAGAGTTAATTTGGTTTGCTTTCACATAAAACGCTCTCGATCCGCTCTTAGCGTGAAGAATTCCAAGTGTAAGGCGGGTATTACTTGAACTGATAAATGAATAAACAATTCCGCCACTATCTTCATTAGCAGTGTCAAGGTTAGCACTTGTCAAATTTATAATGGTTTTATTATTGTGTGTGAAGCTTGTATTTGTTGAAACAACTTTTCCACTAGAATGTCCTGTTGCTCTACCTAGCTTATTTATAACCGTTCCAACCCCTGGTTGACTTAAGGTAGTTGATAGCTTGTTTGTACCATTACTAATATGAAGATTATCAGTTGGAGCAAATCCTGAATCTGTTCGAACAAACGCTGCACTATAGACTTAATTCTCATCAGATATTTCATCAATTTCATTAGAGAATTTTGATAAAATATCCTCTCTTAATACATCATGAAGTTCCAAAGTTTCAACACGGTCAAGATCAAGGCTTACATTGCCTGTCCTTTACACCTGTGCTATCTCATCTTCGAATTCATCTTCTACATCAAGATTAAAATTTTAAACACATCCTAATCAGTTTTCAATATCCTACTTAATTTCAAATTGAGTAATTATTTCTATTTCATCCTCGCTTTTTAAGGCACCTTCCTCATCATCTATTCGATTTATAGTCATTTCTTTAATTACTTGATAATGACCTAGTGTTAATTCACCATATAAATCCTTTAGATTTATTACTTCTTCGAACGAAGTCTCGGGTTCAAAGACATATCCTACATCAATCCATCCGCTCGTAGAAGGAACCTCAATCCATTTCTGATCCTTCTTCTTTTGCAAAATATGGCCTGCACCATAAATCCATGAATCCTCTGTCTGGTTAGTATACGTTATCGTCAATTGTAAATCCTTTCTTAAATCTGCATTAGTACTGATTGGCTCATCTTTATTAGCAGCAAGGTTTGAACTATCAGTGTCACCTTTCTTCTCTTCATCGTTATTTTCTTCTCTTGTTGAAGGCTCAGAATCATTCACGCTCACCTTATCTTCTTTCCCAAGCCCATTATTTGTGCTACAACCGCTGAAAGCAAAAGCGACAGTAAATAAAATCAAGAAAAATAGTCTATTCATATTGCCGATAACTCCTTTCAAATATTTTTAGAGATTACCCATTAATACCTCGTTAACCCAAAAGCTGAGTTAATTAAACTTGCCTTTACGTAAAATCTTGTTGAACCAGAGTACCCATGATGAATCCCAAGTGTATGGCGAGTGTTAGTAGAACTGATCAAAGAATAAACAATCCCACCACTGTCTCCGCTTTTACTTGCGTAGCTTGCACTTGTTAAATTAGTTAGCTTAATACCATTATAAGTAAAGCTTGCATTTGTTGAAATAATCTTACCACTTGTATGCTTTGTTACAGTTCCAAGTTTATTGATCACAGTCCCTGCTCCTGGCAAGCTTGTTGAAGTTGCTAAAGACCCTGTCACACTGCTGTTATTACTCGCTCTTAGCGTATTAGTAGGAGTGAAACCGGAGTTTATTCTAATAAATGCTGCGTCTATACTTCCGCTCCATTGTCGTCTATCAACTACACCTAATGCTTTTCGATTACCTACTAACTCCACAGTAGATCCTAGCTTCCCTACACCATGAGCAGCAGTCACAAATCCATTCAAACCATTCCTTCTCGCTCGATATCCCATTGAACTAATAACCCCAGTCGTGATTCCATCACCTGGATTAATATTAGTGTCTAAAGCTGATTCTCCTTGTGACTGCACAAAGACAATTATCGGTGAATCAACCACTTGCTTCTTAAACTGCATAATCCGATTTGGGCTCATATCTTCTAATTCTACTATAATTTCATTCGTATTATCAGATAACCAATAGGAGTTGAAATTTCTTGCTGTTTTGCTGTTGCTATTTTTTTCTTTGAAGTCATTTAATAGATCCATCATGTCATTTAATTCATTGTATGAATATTCAGCAATCTTTATCTCAAAGTCAATGGATCCTGATGTAGCATTGGTTAAACTGAATTCAGCTATTGCAGGGTATTTTGTATAAACAATTAAATCACCTTCATCATCAATGTAAGCACCACCATAATATTCTGGATAAATAATATCCCCTGATCTTGTTTTCAAAAAAGAATCTAACATCTTTTGGTAGTCTATAACAGAACTATCATGATTCTCTAAAAATCCCGAATCATATTGAGATAAACTCTCTTGCTCTGCTCTAAGAAACTCTTCACTCAAACTAGTAGTATCCTCAACTGATATACCTTCAATCTCAGTTGTTTCTGCATAAGCTGGTACTTCAAAAACACTAAATGTCATACATAAAATCAAAAATGCAATAAAACCTTTTTTCAATTCTTCTCCTCTTTTCTATATGGTTGTAACAGTGTAATTATCATGCAGCTATGCAAAACCATTAGTATCAAAGTTATTAAGACTAAACGTTTCTTTTTATGTAAATTAATTATACTATTTATAAAATAATATCAATTATCATCATATATTGTCAATTTAAGTTTAGAGCATGCCAGAGTCAGAAAAACATCCCTCATATATGATTCACTCATTAGAAAGTTATCGGCATTAAGTAGTGATGATCCGTCACCAAATTCGTCACTAAAATGAAAAAAGACACCTTCTCAAAATTGAGAAAGTGCCCGAAACTGCCTGTATAAAAGCGATTAACGCTTAGAGAATTGTGGCGCTCTTCTCGCACCTTTAAGTCCGTACTTCTTACGCTCTTTCATTCTCGCATCACGTGTCAATAGTCCTGCTTGCTTTAATGCCGGACGATGCTCTGCATCAACTTGCAACAATGCACGTGCAATACCATGACGAATTGCGCCTGCTTGACCAGTGTAACCACCGCCATAAACATTCACAAGTACATCGAAGTTTCCTAATGTGCCTGTTGTATTTAATGGTTGCTTGATTACTTCACGCAACGTTGCGAACGGCACATATTCTTCAATATCGCGATCATTAATTGTAACTTTTCCTTCTCCTGGAACAAGACGCACGCGAGCTACTGAACTCTTACGTCTACCAGTACCGATATATTGTTCTGCCATTGTTATTCCCCCTTATCCTTTCAGCTCTAAAACTTCAGGTTGTTGTGCTTGGTGTGGATGAGTGTCTCCAGCATAGACATTTAACTTTCTGAACATTTGCGCGCCTAAACGATTTTTTGGAAGCATCCCTTTAATCGCTATCTCGATCATTCTTTCAGAATAATTTGTTCTCATTTCTAATGCCGTTCTTTGCTTCAATCCACCTGGGTGCATACTATGACGATAATAAATTTTATCGGCCAGTTTGTTACCAGTTAATTCAATTTTATCAGCATTGATAATAATGACATGATCTCCACAATCTACATGTGGTGTAAATGTCGGTTTATGTTTTCCTCTTAAAATAGCTGCTACTTCAGAAGCTAGACGTCCAAGTCTTTGCCCTGCTGCATCAACTACATACCATTTGCGTTCAATGTTGCCTGTATTAGCCATAAATGTAGTACGCATGAATGAACCTCCTGAAAATAATTCTTATTCAATTAATGTTACACGAATTAGTTTCCGGGGCTAAGTTCGTGGTATACATACAAAGGGCATTATATAACAATTGCACAGCGAAGTCAATTAAAATTTCTAATTAAACTTCTGCCGAATTATGCTCACGCTGACACTTCGAATCTAATTCGCCTGAATCAGTCCGTATTTGCCATCTTTTCGCTTATAAACAATGTGTGTATCATTTGTTTCAGCATCAGAATAAATGAAAAAATCATGACCAATTAAATTCATTTGCAAAATCGCTTCCTCTGCATCCATTGGCTTTAAAGCGAAGCGCTTTGTACGCATAATTTGTAACTCATCTTCTTCAACTGCCGGCTCTTCTGATACTCCCGGTAAAATACCGGCGAACAAATCAGCTTTCCCTTTTTCACGCCACTTACGATTTACTTTTGTTTTATGCTTACGAATTTGACGCTCTAGCTTTTCTACAATTAAATCAATTGCTGCATACATATCTCTTGATGCTTCTTCTGCACGAAGAACAACCTGTTTCATTGTAATCGTTACTTCGACCTTATGCGTTTTATCCGGACGAACCCTCATATTTACATGAGCGTTCACATCAGATGTATCCTCAAAATATCTTGCCAAACGACCTAATTTCTTTTCTGCATATTCACGAATGGCTGGAGTAATCTCAAGTTGCTTCTCCCCACGAATGCTATAATTCATATTCAATTCCTCCTCGAAATTTTACTGATTCTCTATAATATAAATTATAGCATCAACACATGACTTTCTGCTACTCTTTTAAATTTTTTAAAAATTTATACCTGTGCTACGTGCGATTGTTAATGAACGGACTTCCACAGCACCCGCTGTCTGCTTCAGCTCCTGTGCTGCAAGATTAAGTGTGGCACCAGTTGTGTAAATGTCATCTAATAGGGTAACTCTACACCCTGTTAAGTCAATACCATTCGTTTGAAAAACTTGTGCATTGTTTAATCGCTCCGCACGATTTTTCTTTGCTTGTTTTTCATTATGTACACGTGTTAATGCATGTATCATCTCGATACATGCCAGTGTGCCAATGGCTTCTGCTTGATTAAAACCACGTTCCAAATGTCGCTCTTCACTGAGTGGGATGGGTACAACTACGCTACCCGGCAGCACGCTCTTGCGAAAATATTGCGCAAATACTTTTAAAAGAATGTAATCACCTCGATACTTAGCTCTCGCCATCATATCTTTTAAAAATTCATTATAAACGAAAAAAGAATGATTGCTATCTAGAAATTTCCTTCCGCTTTCTGACCACTTCATACAATCCAAACAAACTTGATCCTGATAATGATCTGCTGATAACTGTGATAATAATCTTGAACACGTTATGCAGCGCTCACCGATGATTTGCTCTAAACATTCCTGACATCTGTCACAAAGCAATTGCATTTTTTGATCGAAAAAAAGTGTTGCCCAGCTAAAGGGCATTATCATTTGCGCGTGGCAATTGAGACATTTTATACTTGGAAAAAGCTTCAAACTTTAATCCCCCCTTTAATCCAGTAAGCCACGTTGCTTGGCCAACCTATTATTTTTTTGAATATGACGAATCGCAGTAACCATTTCTCTCGTTTTACCATGATGAAAAAAGATGACTTTTCCAAAGGGTTGAGCCGGATCCCTGCCAACACGACCGGCAATTTGCACCAACGCCGCTTCTGTAAAAGTCCGATCTTCTGCCCCAATTACAGCGACATCTAGTCCCTTGATCGTAATCCCTCGTTCTAAAATGGTCGTTGTAAGTAACCCTTGAATCTGCCCGTTGCGAAGCTGCATAACCTTTTCCTTTCGCTCCGGATCTTCTGCATGAACCGATAAAACATCAGGTGCTATTTGCCTAATGAGTGGCAATGCTTGCACCATTAAAGCTATGTGAGGAAAGAAAAGCAGAAAAGGTTGCTTCTGCTCAGCGAGAAACCGCTGCAAAACTTTAGGAATTTTCCCCGAGGAAAATGCTTTGCGCCAATTACCGATCCATTTCGTCGTCGGCTCTGGATTAGGATGACGATGGAAGCGTGCCGGAATCAAAATACCATTTCGTTTATCTTGAAAAAGCTCCTGCTGCCACTTCGGTGTTGGCGTAGCGGTGAGAAAAATAATCGCACTTTCACTTTTCGCTGCTTTCGTAACAGCCAATTGTAAACTCCGATCTGCTGAAAATGGAAAAGCGTCCACCTCATCTACAATGATCACATCAAACGCCTCCCGATAACGAAACAACTGATGTGTAGTTGCCAAAACCAACTGTGCACTAAAGTTCCGGTCTTCACTAGTACCATGCAACACAGCCATTGTTGCCTTAGGAAAAGCTGCTTCTATACGTGGTGCCAATTCCAAAATTACATCAACACGCGGACAAGCTAGTGCAACACGCTTTCCTTCTCCAAGTGCCAACGCTATCCCTCTAAAAACCGTCTCTGTTTTACCAGCACCCGTAACAGCCCATAACAAACATTCTTTATTCTCCTGAACCGCTGCAGCAATTTTATCACTAGCCTCCTGCTGCTGTAGTGATAGCTGCCCCACCCAATGACAACGACTTGCTTCCCAAGTTAAGCTAGGGCCTGTCCAAATATAAAGATCAGTGCAAGTAGATACTCGCCCCATCATAATACAGTGACGACAGTAGGTACAGTCATGCCCACAACGATAACAAGGAAATTTAGCAAACAAAGTATCATCCTCATTACTGCAACGTCCACATCGCCCATTTTCAATGCCTGATATTGTTTGAACATATCCAGCTTCAAGATGTTGTGTAATGATTTCCATATCAAAAGGCAGTTCTACCAGCAATAATGCCCTACCAAAAAGATGCTTCTGTAATTCTACAGAAAAAGGCAACTTTCATCACTCCTTTAGTAATTGAATAAACTAATGTAGAGATTCACCAATTTCATGAATTTAAACCGAGTGGAAGCGGGTTCTACCCACCTAATCAAAATAAGCAATTGTCAAATGCTCATGAAAAGCGTAAACTCTTATGTAGGTAAATGTTACATAATGGGTAAAATAATTAAAACTAATCAGTGGAAGGGTTTATCAGATGCACTCTAAATGGATGAAAGGCGCTTTTATCTTAACTGCAGGCGCAATGTTGTCGAAAATCATTGGGCTCTTTTACGTCATTCCGTTTAATAGCATGGTTAATGATTTAAACGGTCCGGAATTATACCGATACTCTTACGGATCTTATATTCTCTTCATTACGATTGCAACTGCCGGGTTTCCACCAGCTGTTGCCAAATTAACTGCAAAATATAATGCACTCGGTGAATACAAACAAAGTTACCGATTTTTTCAATATGGGCAATTTTTGATGCTATTCATGGGGTTAGCTGCTTTTTTACTATTATTTTTCTTAGCACCTTGGATTGCAAAAGGTATCCATGCTACGAATTTTTCAGTAGCTGATATTACCTTTACACTAAGAATGATTGCAACTGCTTTATTAATTATTCCAGTACTAGGTTTTACAAGAGGCTTTTTTCAAGGCCACGAACAAATGTTACCAACTTCTCTTTCACAAGTCGCTGAACAACTTGCTCGCGTATCCTTTCTACTCATTAGTGTTTATTTAGTCGTTGTAAAATATAATCAAAATATTGTCCTTGGAATTGGCTTAGCTACTGCTGCTGCCTTTGTTGGTGCTGTGGCAGCATTGTTAGTGATGCATTATTTCTTATTCAAGCAGCGTGACTACTTTAATGACTTGTTAAATCAAGATAAAGGAAGCGAACCTATTCCAATTAAGAAAATGCTTGGTGAAGTTTTGTTAATTTCAATTCCATTTATTTTTGTGGCCGTTATATTACCGGGATTTCAACTGGTTGATGACTTCACAATCAATCGAATTCTACGATTCGTTGATCCTACTATTGATAGTGGCATTTTTAATGCGCTGATCAACTTTAAGATACAACAAATCGTTATGATTCCAATGGTTTTGGCAACTGCTATGCAAGTGTCAATTATTCCAACGATTTCGGCAATCGTGGCAAAAGAAAACTTGCAAGCAATCAAGCCACATATCGAGCGTGTGTTCATGGTTACTTTGACAATTTTAATTCCTGCATCATTTGGCATCATGGTGTTGTCTAAACCGCTTTATTTGGCTTTTTATGAATACAATGAGTTGGGATTTTATTTCTTAGCGATTGGCGCACCACTCGTTATTGCTTTTGCAATGACAACTGTTTCGGCTTCAATTTTGCAAGGTATGAATAAGCAGTTTTTTTCGATTAAAAGCTTAGCCGCTGGCTTTACTGTAAAAATTGTTGCCAACGTTATATTGTTGTATTTTTTCGGTGCAACAGGTGCTGTTATTGCATCAGCCTTAGGTTATAGCACGATTGCTTTATTAAATATAGTAATGATCAGCAAGCATACGCAGTTTTCCTTTAATCGCTTGTTTAGAAGGGGATTGTTAATCACATTACTATCGTTATTCATGGTGGCTGTGCTACTATTGGTTCAGCTTCTGCTTGGATTGTGGATAGTGCCGGATACGCGATGGAGTGCCGTCATCTACTTAGTGATCTGCGTGCCAATTGGCGCACTGGTTTACTTAGTGTTGGCTCATAAAACGGGGATTCTAGAAAAAGCATTAGGTGCACGTGCAACAAAAATTATGAAAAGATTAAAATTGGGTTGAGATGACAATATCATGAAAAAATCATAGTTTATTATCACTATTTTTAGTGTAACATCTTTATTAGCTACTTGCCAACAAAAGACACATGAGCGTAAAAAAGAACCGTTCTGCTGATTCATTATTCAGCAGAACGGTTTTATTTCTATATTAAAGCATTAATAACTTCTTCCAAGCGCATTCCACGCGAGGCTTTTACCAACACTAAGTCATTTTTTTGCGTAACAACTTTCAACTGCTGAACCAACTGCTCCTTATCATTAAAATGAAGCACTCGACTTTCCGGAAAATGCTTTCGTGCACCTTCGGCAATGTGTTTTCCTAATTCACCATAAGTATACACTTGGTAAAATTTCTCGACATCCAACAATTCACCAATTTCACGATGGAAATTAACTTCATCTTCACCTAATTCCAACATGTCACCCAATACAACAAACTTGCGCTGGAATCCGGATAACGCTGCAGTCAACTTAAGCGCTGCACGCATAGAAGTCGGACTGGCATTATAAGCATCATTCAACAGTGTTTCTCCATTTGCACCAGCCACAAACTCACTGCGCATGTTCGTTAACTTAACCTGCCTGAGCCCATCAGCAATCGCTTCCCATGTCATGTTGAACTCAAGGGCAATGCCAATGGCAACAATTGCATTCAACACATTATGCTCACCTAAAACCGGCAAAAACAGCTCACGCTCTGAAATGGTAAAAGCAGTTCCATCACGTTCAAACTTAATTTCTTCCGGATAAAAATCATTCTTCACACTCATACCAAATGACTGCTTATTAGAAATTGTATTTAATCGTTCGCGCAATAAAACTTCATCACCGTGGTAAAACAATATACCATCATCAATCAATCCGCTAACAATCTCACACTTCGCATCAGCAATTGCTTCCCGAGAACCTAAGTCCTGCAAGTGTGATTCACCAATATTCGTAATCGCCGCGATATGCGGCTCTGCTAGTTTTGATAAAAATTCGATTTCACCACGTTGGTTCATCCCCATTTCCAAAATCAGCACTTCACAATTTGCAGGAGTCGCCAAAATTGTCAACGGCAAACCAATATGACTATTGAAATTACCTTGTGTCTTATGTACAGAAAAAGTTTGACTTAAGAGTGCTGCTGTAATATCTTTTGTCGTTGTTTTTCCGTTACTACCTGTAATCCCAATTGTCACAACAGACAACGATTTCAAATAAGCTTTTGCAAGATCTTGCAATGCTACTAATGCATCATCTACAAAAATAAGCGGTACATCACTAGGTGGATTTTCATGATCTCGATCCCATAAAGAAGCTACCGCTCCACCTGCAAAAGCATCCATCACATAACGATGACCGTCCGTATTTTCGCCTTTTAAAGGCAGAAATAAATTGCCAGATGCGATGGCACGCGTATCTGTTGCAACACCATTAATAACAATATCTTGAAATTTCTCATCTACCTCTCCATCAAGATAAGAGGCAATTTCGCTTAAAGTTTTTTTAATCATTTGTCTCTCCTACATTTTAGGCGAATGTCCCATAGGGATACTGCCTAATTTCCTTGATTTTTGCGTTATCCTGCGTCAATAATGAGCACGAATATTCCCGAGGCGGCGACTGTCCAAATCTCTGATTTGGCTAACAGAGCCCCTGCACAGATTCTTCAAATCTTTGATTTGACTAGAATCCACTGCATTATTCGCACTCATCATTTCCTTGACTAACACAAAAATCAAGGAAATTAGGTCTTCGA